>OHOZ01000432.1_pt1 | contig 26326 bp, 18 predicted proteins | sample 1569931 | NCBI WGS metagenome assembly OHOZ01 (sample SAMEA3879572, study PRJEB24766) | human gut metagenome | biome: human-associated habitat; feature: feces | place: USA | collected 1985/1987
GCCGGGAGCCTGCCCCTTACGTATGCGGTGGATATGAACACCCCTGTCGCCCGCCAGGTGCGTGCCGGAGTGGGCGCCCGCGCCGGAATTCCCTCCTCCGCGGCAGAAAGGAAAGCGCCCCCCGCAGGGCGTTCATCTTCTGCCTCCCCGGAACGCCGGGAAAATCCTGCGCCGCGTCAGGAAGTAATTCCTGAGGCGGAACCCATTCCGGAAACGATTCCTTCGGCAGAGCCTGTGGAGGAACGCATCCCTTCGGCAGAGCCGGTAGAGGATGACATCCCGCTGGCTGAACCCGTCGTGTGTGCGGGGAGCCGCGCCGTAGTGAAGGGAGGTGCCGGATTGAGATGGAATTGATGCGTTTCCTTCCGGTCCGGGCGCTGCCGAAACCCGAACGGCTCCGGTATCTTTTCTCCTTTGATTTTGACGATACTCTGTTCACTCTTGGAGGCCCTGCGGAAGAAAGGAGCATTTTTTTCAGAACCATGCGCATGCTCCGGTCGCAGTATGGTGTTCTCTGGGGCGTTAATACGGGGCGCGACCCTGTTTACCTGAGGGAAGGTCTGGCGGATATGTTCCGGGATGATGCGGAAGCGTTTGCCCCGGATTTTACGGTGACGATGGAACGGAATGTTCATCTGGCGGATGCGGAGGGCAGGCTGATGCCCGGTGCCGCGTGGAACGATGACTGCGCTGTTGCCCATGACAGCTTGTTCACCCGTTACGGCGGCATGCTGGAATCATTGATGGGCCAGCTGGAAAGCCGGTTTTCCGTGCTGGGACTCCGCAGGCAGGACAATGACGCTTTTTCCCTGGTGGTGGATGATGCCTGCGGCCTGGATGAAGTTTCCTGCGTCATTCAGGATACGGTTGGTCCGTATGAGGAAATTGTCACGCAAAGGGCAGGTCCCTACCTGCGTTTCAGCCACCGTGATTACAATAAGGGAACATCCCTTTCCTTTGTTGCCTCCCGGTTCGGCATTCCGTCTTCCCATGTCGCCATTTTCGGCGACGGGCACAATGATCTGGACGCCATGCGGCACTTGCCGGAGGCATTCCGGTGCTGCCCTTCCAATGCGGCGCAGGAAGTGAAAGACATGGTTGCCCGCGGCCATGGATACATTAGCCCGGAACCGCGCACCCGGGGCGTTCTGGACGGCCTGGCACATGGAGTGTTCCCTTATTTCGGGATGAAGGCGGAGGTTTTGAAGGAGGATATTTGAAAACGGAGCTTTCGGATGCTGACGGGAGATCGGCTTTCAACATGTTTCTTTCATCAAGGCGCTCCCGGAAGGGGAAGAATCGTATTGACAAGGAATGCCTGCAATGCAGAAATGGGAAAGATTCTTTCCCAATCCCGATTACATGAACATTCCCTCTTTTTCCCGTAGCGTTTCCAGAGGTTCCGCCGTGGGCTGGTTTTTAGTGTTGCTGCTGGTTTGCGGTGCCGGAGCCGGATATTATCTTTACCAGGATAACCTGGCAAAAAGAAAAGCGGCCCAGGAATTGACCGCCGAACGTAAATTGAAGGAGAAGAAGGCCAGGGAAGCTGCGGAGAAACAGCGAATAAAACGGGAACGGGAAATCAGGGAGAAGAAGGAAAAGGAACGGCTGGCGGCCCAGAAGGCTTATGAGGAAGCGCAGGAAGAGAAGGTGCGGCAGGCGGCGGAAGCGGCCCGTAAGCTTCAGGAGCAGGCCGAACGCGAAGAACGGGAAAAAAGGAGAAGGGAGGAGCTGGAACGGCGCGAACGTGAGGAAGAGGCCCGCAGGCAGGAGGAAGATATTCCTGTGGAGGAAGAGCCTGAACCGGAAGGGCGTTTTCCCCAACCCGTGAAAAACCGGATGCCGGAGCTTTCCGTTTATTCTATTCCTTGCAGGGATGATATCCAGACGGAAAAAGACAAGCCGCTGGAAACATGGTCCTGGGACAAGGCGGAAAAAATGGAGGGTATGGAGGAATTCCCCACGGGTTCCTCTCCGTGGAAAAAAGGGAAAGACGCCGGACGCATGCAGGCGCTTCTGGAAAAATGCCGGGAATGGAAGGATGCCAAACTTGCCTCGCTGAAGGCGTGCCCGGCGGCGAAGGATTTTCCCGGCGTTCCGGAGAATGGGGCCCAGACGGTCAGGCGGACGGTGGAGATAGATTCCAATATTGGAGGCTGGCATAGTACGGGACTGTATGCGCCGCCCGGGGCGGAAATTTCGTGTTCCCTGTCCGGCGCTCCCAAAGACGGTTCGATCAGCGTCCGCATAGGATGCCATACGGACAGCCTTCATAAGCTGGATGAATGGAAAAGAGTGCCGGAAATAACCATGCAGGTTTCGGCTGGCCGTGGGCGCGTGAAAATGGTGAATCCGATGGGCGGCCTTGTTTATGTGAATGTAGGCCAGCGTCCCAGACGGGGAAAGGTCTTCAAGGTTCAGATTTCCGGAGCCGTGCCTTCACCTCTGTTCGTAATGGGGAAGACCACTCCGGAACAATGGGCCGAACAATTGGAAAATACCAAGGCCCCGTGGGGGGAAATCCGCATGCCCCGGCTTATTGTCACGATGCCCGTGGAACAGCTGAAACAGTGTCCGGATGTTCAGAAGACGGCGGAATTTCTGCAAAAAAACATGGCTCTTCAGGACTGGATTATGGGATGGGATACCAAGCCGGACCGCCTGCATCATCCGATGCGCTTTGTCGTGGACAGGCAGATATCCGCCGGGGCCGGGCATTCCGGTTATCCCGCCATGGCCACGAAGGACTGGACGAATTCCATTGCCACCGGTTCCATCATCCATTCCGGAAGCTGGGGTTTGTGGCATGAACTGGGGCATAACCACCAATCCCCTCCCTTTACGATGGAAGGCCAGACGGAGGTATCCGTCAACATATTCTCCATGGTGTGTGAAGTGATGGGGACTGGAAAAGACTTTGAATCCTGCTGGGGCGGCGGCATGGGGCCGTACGGCATGAGCGCGGAAATGAAAAAATATTTTTCAGGCACCCAGACTTACAATGAGGCTCCCAACAAGGTGCAGCTCTTCTTCTGGGTGGAGCTGATGTACTATCTGGGGTTTGACGCCTTCCGCCAGGTGGCTCTTCAATTCCATGACAAGCCTTATGACAACGGCGAACTGAGTGATGAAAAGAAATGGGAATGGGTCATGAACGCTTTTTCCAAGGTCACGGGAAAGAACATGGGGCCTTTCTTTAAGATTTGGCGTACGCCGGTTTCCGAACGCGCTGCGGGCAGAATGAAAGACCTTCCCGCCTGGCTTCCTTCCAAGGATTATCCGGCCTGTTATACCGCAGAGGAATAAGAAGGTTCCGGAACAGGGGGGGAGGAGGCGTTGCCGCACTCGCTTCTGGACGGTTCCGCCGGCTGGGGCTAGGATGGCGGAGCTGTGAAATGGCTGAATGACTGGCTGGGCTTTTTCAAGCCCCTTCAGGTGCGGAACCTGCAAATATTCTGGTCAGGGCAGGCTTCGGCCCTGATTGGAATGTGGTTGCAGGTGACGGCCATGGGTATTCTTGTGTACGATATTTCCGGAGGCTCCGCCACGGCAGTGGGGGTGTTGGCTGCCTTGAACGCTCTTCCTTTCTTTCTGGGCGGCATGCTGCTTGCCGGGCTGGGGGACCGTTTTGACCGGAGGAAACTCCTCATAGCCGTGCAGTGCGTCCAGTGGCTGGTGGCTGTAGCCCTGTTTCTGCTGACTGTGCTGGATATGCTCCAGCTGTGGCACTTATACGCCGCCGGGCTGGTGATGGGCGTCAATCAGACGGTGGGTTTTCCCACACAGCAGGCTTTTGTGGGAGACCTGATACCGCGCCGGCAATTACAGGAGGCCGTGGGCATGTATTCTCTGGTATTTAATACGTGCCGGGCTATAGGGCCGGCGCTTGCCGGCTACATTATTGCGGAATGGGGCGCCGGAACCGCCTTTGGCGGCAATGTGGCGGCAAGCCTTCCGCTGGTTGGCTGCCTGGTTGCCTTAAAGGGACGCGTTGCGGATACCTCCGCTCCCAGAAAACAGCGCGGCGCAGGAAGGAAAGCATCCGGCCTCAAGGCGGTGCTTGCCACGCGCAGCCTGCTTTTCATCATGATCAGCGCTCTGATTCAGAATATCTGCGGGCAATCTCTCTATCAGATTGTTCCGGCATTGATGCACGGAAATCCCAGGAATACCGGCCTCATTCTGGGCGCGGTCGGAGCCGGAGCCATGGTGAGCATCCTCTTTGTCCTGCCGTTTGCACGCAAAAGCGACAGGGTGGGAGCCAAGCTTTCCTCAGGCACCCTGTGGATGGGATGCGCACTGTGCGTGGCAGGCGCCATCCCGGTGGTGGAAGTGCAGGCCCCCTGTTTCTTTTTTGCCGGTTTGGCCACTTCTTCCCTCTTTGTTACTTCTTCATCTGCCGTGCAGCTTCTGTCGCCCCCGGAACGCAAGTCGGCCATTCTGGGGCTGTTCAGCATTGTCACCATCGGTGTGCAGCCGCTGGCGGCCATGGGGTGGGGAGCTGTGGTGGATGCCTGGGGTGTCCAGATGACGATTGTCGTGGCGGGGGGGCTGGAAGCCTTGTTTTCCATTTGGATGCTGGGCGTTCCATTTTGGCGTCATTTCAAATTTTCTCCGGATGATTGTCCGGAGACGACATAGCGCCTTCCCTTCCATTTGCGGCAGGGGAAGACTGTCGGTCCTCATGCTGCGGGGAAAAGGGGTGCATGTAGGGTTTTCCCCCCCGCGGATAATTCCGGGATGCAGCCGGCCAGGGAAGAGGAAGCAGGTTTTGGAAACGTCAGGAGCAGGAACCGGCTGTTAGCCGTCCGTTTCTGCCTCGTGTTCGGAATAGCTGATGCCCAGCATGCAGATATCGTCGGCCTGATTGGTGCAGCCGGTAAATTTGGCTACGCAGGTAAGGGCCTGATGGACAAAATCCTTGGTGCTGTGGGGGGAGGAATTATTGAAATAGTCAATCAGCCTTTCCACGCCCATTTCTTCCCCGTCCTGGTTGGCTGCTTCCGTCAGGCCGTCCGTGTACATCAGGATGCGGGACCCCGCCAGGAGCGAAAACTGGGCATTATGGTACGTAGCGTCATCCAACAGCCCCAGGGCGATTCCTTTGGGCAGCGGCATTTTGCGGGCGACTCCGTCCGGTCCCAGAATGATGGGATGCGGATGCCCGGCTGTGGAAGCTGTCATGACTCCGGTTTCCAGATCCAGGTAAATATAAACGGCAGAGGCGAACATGGTGGTGTTCGCCCGTTGCAGGATTTTGGCGAGCTGGTGGTTAAGGGAAGTGAGGAAAGCCGCCGGATTATCCGCCAGGTGGGACAACTGTTCCATCAGGCCGCGGAGCATGGAGGCGATCAAAGCGGCGCGTATGCCGTGCCCCATCACGTCGCAAACGATGGCTCCAACGCCGGAATTCCCTACGGGAAAAGCATCGAACCAGTCTCCTGCAACTCCCTCCGAAGGAGTGAAAATATGGTGAAAATCCGCGTGGCGGGTCAGGCCGTGTTCCGTATGGGAGCGGGAGGGGATCTCGTAGGGAAGCAGGGCGAACTGGATTTCCCTGGCCAAATCTATCTCCTTCTCCAGAGTTCTGTTGCGCTCCTCCAGAATGCGGGCCGTTTCCGTGGCCTTGATTTCTGTCTTCACCAGTTTGGTGACATCACTGGAAATACCCACAATTCCCTTTAGCTCTCCGTTGCGTCCATACCACGGGAATTTGCTGATCTGGCTCCAGGAATCATCCTTGTGCAGCCATGTTTCATGATGAAGGCGGGCGCGGATGGGGCGTCCGGTAACCATAATGTCCATTTCCTCCTTGCGGGAAATATCGGACATCGTCTGGTCGAAAAAGTAATCGTCCGTCCGCCCGATCAGGTCTGCCGGTGTCGGTACTCCCAGCTTATTGGCTGTGGCGGTATTCGCCAGGACGAAACGTGATTCCCGGTTTTTGAAATAGATACTGTCGGGAATGTGCTCAATCAGGGTATGAAACAGGTCCCTGTCCTCCGCTGCGCGCAGTTCCGCCGTTTTCCGCCGGGTAATATTGACCCACACGCCCACCAGCATAACGGGCCGGCGCTGCTTGTCCCTGCGGGCGAGACCGTTGACGCGGACCCAGCTCCAGCTCTTGGAGTTCAGCTTCTTCATCCGGATTTCAATGCGCATGGGCACATGGGAGTGGCCGTCCAGGTAACGGCGCACTTCCTGGGAAAAAAAAGCCTGGTCTTCCTCGTGTATGGTAAGCTCCGGCTGGGTGAAGATATTGGGGGCTTTCTCCTTGCGGCTGGCTCCCATCATGGTCAGGCAACGGTCCGTGTAATGGATGACGCCCGTTTTAATATTCCAGATGTAGAATCCTTCTTCCGCCGCTGCCAGGGCCATCTTGATTTTGTCCCAGGTAAAAACTCTCTGGGCGGAATGTCTGTTGCGTGAGGGCGGCATTTCAGTTGCCGTTAATCTAACGATAAAACCTTTGTCTTGGCAAGAGGCAAAATAAAGGAATTCTTTCTGGAAAGAGGTCCGGCCGGAGGAATGCGTATCAAGGACACCGGGAGGTTTTAAAATGAACTCCTATTTTTCTTTTTCCTTTTCCTGGGATCGTAGAAATTGCAGTTCTTTCTTCAAAGCGCTTCCTACGCGGTGCTTTGCCAGATAGACTTGGGCAATCGTGACTCCGAGCTGTCGGCGGACCTTGGCTGCGTCCCACTCCCGCAGGACATAATAATCAAAAATCTGGAACTGCTTGGGCGACACTTTTGCTTTGACGCGTTCCAGAGCCGCCTGAAGAAGGTTATTCTGCCATTCCCGCTCCCATACCTGGTCAAAATTATTCTTCCCTTCATCCGGGATTTTGTCGATGGGATGTTCCAAAGTATCCGCGGCATCCGGATTCATCAGCATGGCCGTATCCTTTTTCCTCTTGCGGAACTGGTCGTTGATGCGCCAGCGGGTCATGTTCCAGAGCCAGAGTTTAAAGGAACCCTGTTCCGGTTTGTAAATATTTTTCTTGCTTTGCTTGGCGATGGAAAGAATGGTTTCCTGTACTACGTCCCAGGCCTCGTCTTCCCTCAATCCGGCCTTGAGGGCGACGGAATAGATAAGCCGCCAATACGTCCGGTAAAATTCATCCCAGGTGCGCTGATCCTCCCAGTTTTCCAAACGCGCGATCAGACTTTTCCTGGTATGTTCCGCATATTGGGAAAGTGTCTGCTCGTCAGGCTGGGACTCGTTATGGGGTTGCAATGGGGGCACATTCATGGTTTATCATGAACTACGGATGGAAGTGAAGCGAAAGCCGAGTAATAGGACGGAAAATTCTGCACGGTCCGTCCTGTTCATTCACTACGTCCGTCGTGGAGAAAATCTTTCAGGGAAACGGACATGATCAGGAAAACGTCAAAACGCAGGGGAACCTCCGTCATCGCGGCCCTGGTTGCGTTGTGCGCGGTGGTGGGGTACGGTTTGACGGAGTGGGCGCCGCTGGATAATGAACCGCAGGCGGCTCCCGCCCGCCAGAGGGAAGAGCGGCAGACGGTTCGGGAGAAGGTGGAAATCCCTGACAAGGGGGAGCCCGTTCGTCTGCTGACCATGAACGCCGGCAACTACTTTGTTCCGGAAGACCCCAGGAGAAGCAATTTTCAGGTAAAATACAAGCCTGTGGAAGCCCGTGAAGCCGTGGCGGAGCTGGTTCGCCAATCAGGGGCGGAAATCGTGGGGCTGTGTGAAATGGGCGGGGAGGCTGCCGTTCGTGACTTGCAAATGCGGCTGAAAAGAAAAGGAGTTCATTTGCCGTACAAAGTTCTTGTCATGCGGGACGGGGAGGACCGTGGTTTGGCCCTTCTTTCCAAATACCGTATCGCGGATAACCGTTCCGTAGCGGACATGCCTGTATCCGGAGAAACGAAACGGAAAAAGACGATGCTGCGGGGCATTCTGGACGCCACGGTCAGCATGCCGGACGGACGGTTGTTCCGCCTGGTGGGCATTCACCTGAAATCGCGCCTCAGCCGTGACGGTTCCGCTGAGGACACACGGAGAAGGGAAGCCTACGCCCTGCGGGACTACCTGAATGAAGCTCTTGCCTCTCAGGACGGCATGCCTCTGCTTCTGTACGGAGACTTTAATGACGGCCCCTCGGACAGCGCCGTGCAGGTCATCCAGGGGCCGGCTAAAACGGAATACCGCCTGAACCGTTTGAAGCCCAGGGATTCCCGCGGGGAAACCTGGACCATTTACTATGAGGACGGAGACACCTACCATTCCTTTGACCATCTTTTCCTGAACAATACGATGAAAAAGCGCCTCGGCCGCAAGCCTTCCATGGGCATCCTTGACTCTCCCCCCTCGCTCCAGGCCAGCGACCACCGTGGCGTGTGGGTGGAATTGAGGTAGATAAAAATGATTTATTATAAGTGGAATGTATAATAAATATCTGTTAGATTTTTTTATTTGATCGAATTGATATTTTTGTGATGTAAACATGCGCTTGATGCGATGAACCAAAAACAATACTATGATATGGTGTGGGAAATCAAGTAAACGGAGGAAACTGCTATGTCTATGAATGAACTGCACAAGCAGACAAATGCAAATATACAGGCGAAAGCTAATCTGATATGGGAAATTGCCACCCACCTGGTGGGGCTCTTCAAGCCCCATGAGTACGGCAAGGTCATCCTGCCCATGACCGTGCTGAAACGTTTTGATGAGGCCCTGAAGCCCACCAAGGCGGCCGTTGTGGAAATGGCAAAGAAACTGGATGTCCAGCACGTTGAAGGCGCCGCCCGCGACGGCATCCTGTGCCGTGTTTCCAAGTACGATTTTTACAATACAAGCAACTTCGATTTTGCCAAGCTGATTGCTGACCCCGACAACGTGGAGAGCAATTTTGAAGCCTATCTGCAGGGCTTCTCCTCCAATATCAAGGACATCATTGATAACTTCGACTTCGCCAATACCGTCAAGCTGATGGTCAAGGGCGGCGTTCTGTTCGTGACTCTCCAGGAGTTCAACTCTGCCAAGGCTGATATGTCCCCGGAGAAAATCACCTCTACTGACATGGGTTATATTTTTGAAGAACTCATCCGTAAGTTCTCTGAGTCCTATGACGAGCAGGCCGGAGCCCACTTTACCAGCCGTGACATCATCTATCTGATGACCGAACTTCTGGTGGCTCCCGAAAAGGCCGAAATCATGGCGGAAGGCTGTACCAAGACCGCTTATGACATGGCCATGGGCACTTCCCAGATGCTTGGCTGTCTGACCGAGCGCCTGCAGACAATCAGCGGGGACGCAAGCCTTACCTGTTTCGGACAGGAGTTCAACCCGGAAACCTACGCTATCGCCAAGGCTGATATGCTCATCAAGGGAGGCAACGCATCCGGCATGAAGTACGGCGACACCCTCTCCGATGATGCTTTCAGCGGTTATGAATTTGACTACATCATTTCCAACCCGCCTTTCGGCATCGACTGGAAACGAGAGAAAACGCAGGTAGAGGCAGAAGCCAAGCGTGGCTTTAACGGCCGTTTCGGTCCCGGTCTGCCCGCCATCTCCGATGGACAGATGCTGTTTATGCTCAACGGTGTAAAGAAGCTGAAGGAAGGCTCTGGCAGAATGGCAATCATTCAGAATGGCTCATCTCTGTTTACAGGCGATGCCGGTTCCGGGGCATCCGAAATCCGCCGCTATGTGATCGAGGGCGATCTGGTGGAAGCTATCATTCAGCTTCCTACCGACCTGTTCTACAACACAGGCATCTCCACCTATATCTGGGTGCTGACCAGGGGCAAAGACCTGCATCGTGGGGGTAAGGTTCAGCTTATCGATGCCAGCAAGTGTTTTGTAAAGCGTCGTAAGAATATCGGCTCCAAGCGTGTGGATTTGGACGACGCCTGCATCGAACTCATTCTCCGTGCCTATGAGGAGTTCGGCAATGAAACCTACGAGGAGAACGGCCTTGTGGTAGAATCCAAGGTCTTTGACAACAGCTTCTTCGGTTTCACCAAGGTCACCGTTGAGACTGCACAGGCAGACAAGGACGGCAAGCCCGTTCTGAAGAAAGGCAAGTATCAGCCTGTGAAGGGCGCTTCCGACACGGAAATCATCCCTCTTGGGGAAGACATAGACGAGTACATGAAAAAGAATGTCCTGCCGTACAATCCTCTCGCCTATATCAACCCGGCAAAGGATAAAATCGGCTACGAAGTGCCTTTCACACGACTGTTCTACAAATTTGTTGCCCCGGAATCCTCCGCTGCCATCTTCGAGGACATCAAGGCATTAGAGGCAGAGGAAACAATTCTGATGAAGGTGTTGTTTGGCCATGAGTAAAATGAAAAATAGTGGGGTGGCTTGGATCGGAGATATTCCAGAAAACTGGTCTCTGATTCGATTCAAGGATAAATGGAAAAATATTAAGGAAATTGTGGGCGAAGCCTCTGATGAATACGAGCGTTTAGCGTTAACAATCAATGGTGTAATCAAAAGACCGAAGGATGACTCTGAAGGTTTACAACCCAAGGCATTTGATGGGTATCAGATTCTTAGAGAAAACAATTTTATTTTCAAGATGATTGACCTTCAAAATATCAGCACCAGCCGTGTGGGATTGTCTCCGTATACCGGGTTAGTTTCTCCTGCCTACATTCGCTTTGCACCGAAAATTGAGGGGCAATTTTCAAAGTATACATACTACTTTTTGATGAGTATGTACTATAACTGTGTATACAATAATTTGGGCGGTGATGGCGTTCGCAGTGCGTTGAACTCATCGGATATGGGGAGTTTTGTTATTCCATTCCCCGATGACGAAACGCAACGTAGAATTGCTAAATACATTGATTTACATATAGTTAATGCTGGCGCCCTCATTACCAATGTCCAGGCGCAGATTGAAAAGCTGAAGGCCTATAAGCAGAGCGTGATTACCGAGGTTGTCACCAAGGGTCTTGACCCGAACGTGCCGATGAAAGATAGTGGGGTTGAGAGGATTGGTGAAATCCCTGAAGCATGGGGTACCATCCGAATCAAATATTTGCTACGGGAACGCAAAGAGCGCTCTGTTGATGGTTCTGAGGAGCCTTTGTCCATGAGTCAAAAGGTTGGATTGGTGCCTACACGGATGCTTGATATGATTCCCAACATGGCTTCTTCTTTTGTAGGTGCAAAGCTTACCTATGTTGATGACCTCGTTTTCAATAAGTTGAAGGCTCATCTCGGTGTTTTCTCTGTGTCTAAATATGATGGCTTGGTAAGTCCTGACTATGCGGTGTACTATTCTACGGGAAAAGTTCATTTGAAATATTTGGAGTACCTTTTCAAGACACCGCAATGCATTTCGGAGTTCCGCAAGCGTTCTACAGGCATTGCCGCAGGACTGACCCGGTTGTATACTGACGGTTTGTTTGCAATAGAGTGTCCCTTCCCAAGCATGGATGACCAGGTTGCTATAGTGGAACATCTGAATACTAAATGCGACCAAATCGACCAGCTAATTGCCATCAAGCAGAAGAAAATCGACAAGCTGAACGCCTACAAGAAATCCCTCATTTATGAGTATGTCACAGGAAAGAAGGAGGTGCCCTGATGGATAAAAGTGAGAAACGATTTGAACGGGATATAGAAGCCTTCCTCATCTCCCCGGAGGGCGGCTACACCCAATTCAACGGGCAAGATGCCGAGGGCAACTGGATGCTCATCCGTCAGCACGATGTGGCAAAGTGCATCTATATGGATGCCCTCTGCGAATTTATCGCCAAGACCCAACCCAAGGAATGGGCGAAGTATACCAAATACTACGGTGACAAAGCTGCGGACAAGCTGTACCACCGCCTGGAGACCATCATCTCCAACCAGGGTCTGCTGTATGTCCTCCGCAACGGCATTGAGGATATGGGTTGCAAGCTGAAGGTCTGCTTCTTCAAGCCGGAGTCCGAACTGAACCCCATTGACATGGAGCGCTACGAGGCAAATATCCTCGGCTGCACTCGTCAGTTCCGCTACACCACCGCCAACAGCAACACCATCGACATGGTACTGTCTGTGAATGGCATTCCCGTTGTTGCCTTGGAACTGAAAAATCAACTTACCGGGCAGGACTATGTCTGCGCTATCAATCAGTTTAAGAACGACCGCAGCTCTAAGGAGTTTGCATTCCGTTTGAACCACCGTTTTCTGGTCTACTTTGCCGTTGACCTTTATGAAGCGTGGATGACCACGCAACTGGCAGACGGAAATACTCGCTTTCTGCCGTTTAACCAAGGCACCAATGGTGCTGGCAATACTGGTGGTGCGGGCAATCCTGCCAACCCCAACGGATATGCCACAAGTTATCTGTGGGAAGAAGTGCTGCAGCGTGACAGCCTGCTCGACCTGATTCACCGTTTTATTTCCTTCGTAAAAGAAAAGGAAGAAGTTGTCAAAAACGGTGTCAGCAAGACTGTCGCCAAGGAAAAGATGATTTTTCCTCGTTACCATCAGTACGATGTGGTGAAAAAGGTTCTTGCGGATGTCAGACAAAACGGTGTCGGCACCAATTATCTGATTCAGCACTCCGCAGGCTCCGGCAAATCTAACTCTATTGCGTGGATTGCCTACCGATTGGCGTCTGTTCATGGCGCAGATAACACAGGCTTATTTGACTCCGTTATTGTGGTCACCAACCGTGTGGTGCTGGACAGCCAGCTGCAGGATACCATCAACGGATTTGAACATCAGGTCGGTTTGGTAGAAGCCATTGATGATAAAAAGAACTCCCGCTCTCTTGCGGAAGCCATCAACGATAAAAAGCGCATTATTATCTGCACCATTCAGAAGTTCCTGTTTGCCCAGAAAGACATGGAGAAATTCCGTGGCCGTAAATTCGCCATTATTATCGATGAAGCGCACCAAGGCCAAAGTGGTTTGAGTGCCAGAGCCTTGCGCCGCAGCTTGATTGATATCGGCATTGCCATCAAAGAATATGCTGAAGAAGCAGGAATTGAAGAAGATGAAGTGGATTTAACAGATGAGTATGTAAACGCCGTCATCGGTCAAGGCCGACACGATAACCAGTCTTTCTTCGCGTTCACTGCAACACCGAAGGGGCAGACTCTTGAGACCTTCGGCACAGTTGTAGGACAGACACCGGAGGGCGAACCAATCAAAGCGCCTTTCCATGTATATTCCATGCGACAGGCTATCGAAGAAGGCTATATTCTGGATGTGCTGTCCAACTACACGACCATCCGTGAGGCTTTTAAGTTGATTCGCGTATCGGAGGATAACCCGGAATTGGTGGAGGGTGCAGCCTCCCGTGCGCTGTTCAAGTATTACAAACAGCACGGCTACACCATCGCACAAAAGACCGAAATGATTATGGCCAACTTTCTGGAGAACTGCCGCTATCAGATCAGCGGCAAGGGCAAGGCTATGGTCGTGGCAGACAGCCGAGCAAACGCAGTCCGCTATTACCTTGCGATTAAGAAATACATTGCTGACCATGCCGAACAGTGTGCGGGCACCGATGTTATGATTGCTTTCTCCGGAGAAATTACTTTAGAAGATTACCCAAGTGAGAAGCCTTTCACCGAGGCTACAATGAATGTGGACGAAAACGGGAAATACATCACTACGGATAAGAAGTTCCGTAAAGCGTTCCATAGCAGTCAGTACAACATTTTGGTGGTTGCCAACAAATATCAGACGGGCTTTGACGAGCCTCTGCTCCACACCATGTATGTGGACAAGAAACTGAAAGATGTGACCGCCGTTCAGACACTTTCCCGCCTGAACAGAGCTACCCGTGGTAAGAGCAGCGCCTTCGTTCTGGACTTCGAGAATACCGAAGAGGACATCAAGGGCGCATTCCTGCCGTACTATGAGGTTACTATGCTTGAGGGAAGCACTGATTTGAACAAGGTCTATGACCTCCGCAATAAAATTCGAGACGCCATGCTGTACAACTTTGAAGATGTGGAGGCGTTCAATACATTCATGGCAAAGCAGATGGGCAAAGGTCAGGATGCTGCTGCCCTTGGCAGATTAGCAAGTATGTTCAAGCCGGTTATCGCACGGTACAATGACCTCCCGGAAGACGACAGGTTTGTGGTGCGTGATTATGTCCGAAAGTTCAACAGGGCATACGCTTACATCACACAGCTTGTACGGCTCCATGATAAGGACTTGTTCAACGAATATCAGTACACGCTTCATCTTGTAAAATTGCTGCCGAGACCCGGCACGGAGTTCGTGGACATCGACGACAAGATTAAGCTGGAATACGCCTCCCTCACGGAGACCTTCAGCGGTGCTATCATGCTTGATGAAAAGCCGCCCGTATTTACTCCCAGCAGTGGTATGACTCCGAAGACGCCTGCCAAGAAGAAGGATACTCTTCAGAGCATCATCGACAAGGTAAATGAGCGTTTCAGCGGTGATTTCACTGATGCCGACCGTGTTATTATCGAGGGTATTTATGAGATGTTCATGAAAGATACTGATGTCAAGAAGTTCCGCAAGTACGCCAAGGACAACAGTACCGAGATGTTCGTGCAGTCCCTGTTCCCGGATAAGTTCCGTGACATTGTGACCCAATGCTTCCTCGACAATAACGATTCCTTTGCAAAACTGTTCAACGATCCTGAGTTCTATCAACGGGTTCAGGATGCTATGGCGCAGGAGTTGTATAAGGCATTGAGGAAAGATTAACTGAACCTTTTTAGCTTTGTTTTTGAGATTCTTATTTTTATGAGCTGAATTTCATCCTAGGCCGGTTTGAGCCTGTCTTTTTTGAGGTGTACTCATTAAATCATCCGGTAGTTTTCTCTTACGGACGAATGGCCTGGGAGAGGATTACCGGATGGCAATGAGTTTTATGTGGCCAGGAACATATCAGGCATTCCCGTTCCTCAAAAAATGATTGCCGTGTCCGTCTGAAACGGGTAGCATGCCAAAAATCGTTGTTCAATCCTGCATCATCTGTATGAGATATTTTTCCAAGCATTCCGGAATGGCTCTGCGCTGTTCCTTGTCAGGGAGCAAAGGGTTTACCCTGGTGGAACTGATTGTCGTTATCACCATTATGGTGGCCATGATGGCCTTGGCCGCCAGCATGTTAAGAGGCGGAGGCAGAGGGCAGGGCCTTCAGGCCGCCGTTGAAATGGTGGACGGCATGGTGCAGGAGGCGCGGCTGGATGCCATGGGCAAAGGAACGTGGAGCCGCCTGATTATTGTGAGCACTCCTGATGACGAAGCCCGCAATATGCGCACTTTGGGTGTGATGTCCAAAAATACCCGCACCGGGAAATGGCATCTGGTGAACCGTTTGCAGACTCTTCCCGCCGGTTTTTACGTCAGTCCGGCCTACAGCACCCTTCTGGAAGGCGCGAAGAAAGCCAGGGGCGAGAAATCCACGGCCCGCGATTTTGCCAGTCGTGACGGGCAGGATACCGTCAACCTTCCCGGCAACAGAATGACGGATATTTACTTCATTGAATTTGACGAGGAAGGCCGCATGTCCCAGCCGAACGCCCCCACCCGCCTGGTGGTGGTTGCCGGTTCCGCCGGGAACGGCAAGGAGGAGAGGCCAACCCCGATGGTGGACGGCAAACCGGGCCTGGCAGGCGGCATTGTGATTTATCCCAAAGGCAATATCAGCCGTCTGAGGACGACGGAGCAGGTGATTCCCAATTAGTTTCTGTGATATAATACCGGATTTCCCATTTTATGTTGACCAAGTGTATGAAACAGTCTCGTTCCAAGGGGTTCACCCTGACGGAAGTGGTGCTTGCGATCGGCGTGGTGGCCGTGCTGATTGTAGTGTTCATGGCCATGTTTATTCCTGCCAGAAGGACGGTTCAGTCCGCCCTGACTATTCGTGAAGCGGACCGCATCGTCCACGCCCTGACGGCGGAACTGGGAGAACTCCGCAATTCCGAGCGTGCCGCGTCCAACGCCAGAAAGTCTTCCTCCTCCAAATATGTTTCTGCTTTTGACAAGGCGTTTTACTGGATGCAGTTCACGTCCAGGCCCGCTACGACCATTCTTGTTTACAATTACAGGGCGGATTTGACCAAGGGGGCCCGCAAAGACGGAACTCCCCAGCCCTGGCTGGAGGATGGCGGAAGCATTCCCGGCAAAAATACTGCGGTGGTGACAGGGGTCTGCCTGGCGAACAACAAAGAGCGTTGGGATGATTTCAAGGCCCTTGTCGGTCCCGTCTTCGCCGTGCGCATGACCCAGCTGGTAGTGGAACGTATGGATTCAAGCTCCTACGGGTACAAGCTGGCTCCCAAGTACGGAACGATTTATAATCCTTACAACCGCGGCAAGGTGATTAAGGAACCTTCCCTGTATGTTTATACGCCGGAGAAAGGCGGCGGCCTGAATTTGCCGTGGGGGGCGGAAGTCCTGTATCAGGCGGAGTTCTTCCAGCTGTTGAATACGGCCCCTGAGCGTTTACAACATCTGACGTGGGAAAATTTAAAGACTCCCGTGTTTACGCGCAATCTCGCTTTCCGCCGTTAGCGGGCATTATCTGAAGACCTCTGAAAAAACATGAAGACATTTGCCAAAATCAAATCCGGCGCGTTCACCCTGATTGAGCTCCTGGCAGCCATGACCATCACTACCGTGCTGGTTCTGGTCATTGTGGCCCTGACTTCCCGCGGGGTGGATATCTGGAGATGGGTGCTGCAGGATGTGCGGACCACGACGCTTGCCCGCACGGCCATGGATACCATGACCAAGGATTTTGAAAGCATGCAGTTCCGTCCCGGGAATCCCTTTGAGTGGATGCTGGTGCAGCGGGACAGCGATTTGGTTTCCCGTGCGGAAAAGACCAAGGTTTCCAGGAAAAAGGGCCGCTCTTCCTCCCTGAATGAGGCCCGCGTGAACCTGATGACCATGGGGCCGGAAGGCGCCAAAATCACAAATGCCTCCCAATTGGTTTTCTTTACCACGGCTACGGACCGCAATCCGGCCAAGTCCAGCATGGACATGCGGAATGACCGCATCATTGGTGATGTGAATTGCGTAGGATACAAGCTTCTTTACCGTGACCAGATTCTGGACCAGGACGCTACGGCGGAGTCTGACGGTTTTCCCGTTTATTCCCTGTACCGCAACTTAATCAGCGCGGAGGATACCGTGCGGAATCTTCTGGGCCAGCAGGATCTATGGTCCGCTTATGCACGGTACCAGCAGGATGAAACCGTCCCTTCCAACTTCCTGGTGGAGAATATTGTGGAAATGACGCTGATTTTTGAAGTGGATTACCAGAAGAAGATCGGCAATTCCGGCAGCAACAAATCGGACAAGGATGCTTCGCAAAGAGCATCCGTGCTGGTTCCGGTCATGACTACGGGCGCCAACCGTCTCGGCTCCTGCACCCAGATGGATGTGTATGGCAATCGCCTGAACATCATAGGCAGCAGCGTGAATATTGATGATTTGAAATCCGGCCGCGTTACTGCCGTGACAATTTCCATGACGGTGGTGACGGATGAAGGCATGGCTCTTGTGGACCAGATCCGGCAGAAAAAGCGTCCCGCTCCCTCTCCTGAGGAATTTTTCGAACGTTATACCCGGTCTTTCACCCAGAGGATTGCATTGCCGATGAACCGTTAGGCTTGTATCCGGGAAACCGGGGAGGGCGGAATCGGCCGCTGTTGCTTTTTGTCTGGAGCGTTCCTGCCGTTAATTGTTCTGTAGTTGCCATATGTTGGGTTTCACAAATATCGTCGGCAATTTATCCCCTCTGCCGGAATTAGTGCTGTGGCGCGATCCTGTCGCCAGAAGCGGGGAGGAAGCCATGGCCGTGGACGAAGCTCTGCTGGAATGGGGCAGGAAGCCTGTGCTGAGGGCGTACCGCTGGGCGGAACCGACCGTGACTTACGGTTATTTTGATGAGGAGGCCACGGCGCGCGCCATTTTCCCAGGTGAGGAGCTTCATTTTGTCCGCCGCTGGACAGGGGGGGGGATTGTAGACCATCGGCAGGATATCCCCTTTACTCTGGCCATGCACCGCAAGGGAGAAAAAGAGCGTCCTTCCAGCGCGGTTTTGTACCGTTGGATTCATGGGGCGCTGGCCCGCGTCCTGAGGGATTGCGGGGTGGAGTGCGTGATGCTGGACGGGGATGCCCCGGACGGAGGGCGGGCCTGTTTTTCCAGCCCCGTAACGAGTGATCTTGTCTTTCCCGGCGGGGAAAAACTGGCTGGCGGCGGCCAGAGAAGAGTCCGCGGAGGCGTTCTTCACCAGGGGAGCATCCAGAATTGTCTTCTCCCTTCCGGATGGGATGAATTGCTGGCTGCCCGCCTGGCGGAAAAGCATTCCCTGTGCGTGGACGCGGAATTGTTCCCCGGCATGAATGCCCGCGTGGAGGAACTGCTGGCTTCCAAATACCGTACGGAAGCATGGCGTTCCGGCGTACGGCATGGGCGTCCGTCTCAATCACGGTAATTTCCCTTTTTCCCGATGAACTATCTTCCAGATCCCGGCCGCTACAGCCACGCAGCCTACCGCCGTTGCGGGCGCAGCGGGCTGCTGCTTCCTCCCGTTTCCCTGGGTCTCTGGCACAATTTCGGCGCAGCGGATGATTTTGAGAACGCCTGCCGGCTTATTCACGGTGCGTTTGATGCCGGTATCACGTATTTTGACCTGGCGAATAATTACGGCCCTCCTCCCGGTTCGGCGGAAGAATGCTTTGGCCGTATTTTCATGCAGGATTTGTCCCGTTTCCGTGATGAACTTGTTATTGCAACCAAGGCGGGGCATTTGATGTGGCCCGGCCCGTACGGGGACTGGGGATCCCGCAAACACATGCTTGCCAGCCTGGACCAGTCCCTTTCCCGCATGAAGCTGGAGTATGTGGATATTTTTTACGCGCACCGGCATGATCCGGAAACTCCCCTTGAAGAAACGGCGGGAGCTCTCATTACGGCGGTTCGCTCCGGAAAGGCCCTGTATGCCGGTATTTCCAAATTCCCGGCGGAACAGGCCAGGCAGATGTGCTCCATGCTCGGGGAGGCCGGCGTTCCGTGCCTGGTGCATCAGGTTCGTTACAATATGTTTAGTCGGGAACCGGAAACATCCGTTTTTCAGGCTGTCCGGGAAACGGGTATCGGGTGCGTCGCTTTTTCTCCCCTGGCCCAGGGGATGCTGACGGACCGTTATCTGGAGGGTATTCCTGAAGATTCCCGCGCGGCGGGTTCCTCCGTCTTTTTAACAAAGGAGCGGGTTCTTCAGCATGGGGATAAGATTCGCCGTCTGGGCGCCCTGGCCCGGAGCCGGGGCCAGAGCCTTGCCCAGATGGCCCTGGCCTGGGTGCTGAAAGATCCCGTAGTGACCACGGCTCTGATTGGAGCCAGCCGCCCCTCGCAAATCAGGGATTGCCTGAAAGCTCTGGATAGTGCGCCGTTTACGCCGGAGGAGCTCTCTTTTATTGACGCAAATGCGGATAGATAGGCGCTGCTTTTCCCGTGGCGCTGGTCTTTCTGCAGGAAGGTGAATTTTCTCGTTCCGGACACAGGTTTTTTCTTGGAGTAAAGTAGAGCTGGTGTTATGTTTTTACCACTTTAATTTAAAGTGTACTGACAATGATAACCATCCAGGATTTATTTTGGCTCATCCCATCGGCTTCCGTGCTGGCCCTCATTTTTGCGGGCATCTTTTTTTACCGCATGAAAGCGCAGGATGAGGGGAACGAGGTCATGAAAATGATCGCCCGGCATGTCCGCAGCGGCGCCATGGCCTATCTGCGGCAGCAGTATAAGATTGTCGCCATTTTCTTTGTGCTCATTACTGTTGTTTTCGCTTTTCTGGCCTACTGCCTCCACATTCAGAACCCCTGGGTTCCCTTCGCTTTCATTTCAGGCGGCTTTTTCTCCGGTCTGGCCGGCTATATCGGCATGAAGACGGCTACGTACGCTTCCGGCCGCGTGGCGAATGCCTGCCGCCATTCCCTGGATGCCGGGCTGCAAATAGCTTTCCGCTCGGGCGCCGTGCTCGGCCTGACCGTCGTGGGCCTTGCCATGCTTGATATCGGCGCCTGGTACTGGGTGCTGAATTGGTTTTACGGGGACATGGAGCTTTCCATGCGCCTGGTCGTCATCACTACCACCATGTTGACGTTCGGCATGGGGGCTTCCCTACAGGCGCTGTTTGCCCGTGTGGGCGGCGGCATTTTCACCAAGGCGGCGGATGTGGGAGCCGACCTGGTGGGGAAGGTGGAGGCCGGCATTCCGGAGGACGATCCCCGCAACCCCGCCACCATTGCGGATAACGTGGGCGATAACGTTGGGGACGTGGCCGGCATGGGTGCGGACCTTTACGAATCTTACTGCGGTTCCATTCTGGCTTCCGCCGCTTTGGGCGCGGCTGCTTACATGGCCGTTCCTGAAATGGCGCTCAAGGCCGTCCTTACGCCCATGCTGATCGCCGCCCTCGGCACTATTCTTTCTCTGTTGGGCGTGTACGCGGTGCGCGTGAAGCGCGGCGCTTCCCAAACGGAGCTGATGGCAGCCCTGAACCGCGGCATCAACTTGAGTTCCTTCCTGATAGCCATTGCTTCCGCTTTCCTGCTCCAGCTCATCGGCCTGGATAACTGGGCCGGCATCTGGGGGGCTATCGTCACCGGCCTGGCGGTGGGCATCGTCATCGGCAAGAGCACGGAGCATTACACCTCCCATGATTCCTATCCCTGCCGTAAAATCGCCCACAGCGCGAAGACGGGGCCGGCCACCGTCATTATTTCCGGCATCGGCATCGGCATGATTTCCACCTGCATTCCCGTAATTACTGTCGTCGTGGGCACTGTGCTGGCTTACGGCCTGGCTTCCGGGGACTGGCATTTCACCGGGGCGGAAATGAGCAAGGGGCTGTATGGCATCGGCATTGCCGCCGTCGGCATGCTTTCCACGCTGGGCCTGACATTGGCGACGGACGCTTACGGCCCCATTTCCGACAACGCCGGGGGTAATGCGGAGATGAGCAAACTGGATCCGGAAGTGCGCCGCCGCACGGATGCCCTGGATGCCCTGGGCAACACGACTGCCGCCACGGGCAAGGGGTTCGCCATTGGTTCCGCCGCTCTGACGGCATTGGCGCTTCTGGCCTCCTATATTGAAGAATTGAAGATTTCCATCCTTCACTGGAGTGAGACCACGGGCAATACCATTTACAAAATTAATGACGCCGTAAGCGTGGAGGTTTCCAAAATCGCCACTGCTTCCCTGTCTGATTTCATGGGCTATTTCCAGGTAACCCTGATGAACCCGAAGGTGCTCATGGGTCTCTTCGTGGGGGCCATGATGTCCTTCATGTTCTGCGGGCTGACCATGAATGCCGTCGGCCGCGCCGCGGAAAAAATGGTCAAGGAAGTGCGCCGCCAGTTTAAGGAAATCAAGGGAATCCTGACTGGGGAGGCGGAGCCGGATTACGTGCGCTGCGTGGAAATTTCCACGGCGGGAGCGCAGCATGAGATGATCTGGCCGTCCGTGCTGGCGGTCATCACCCCCATCTGCATGGGCATCGTCTTCGGCGTCCCCGGTGTGTTCGGCCTGCTGGCCGGCGGGCTGGCTTCCGGCTTTGTGCTGGCCGTATTCATGGCGAACTCCGGCGGCGCGTGGGACAATGCCAAGAAATACATTGAGCAGGGCCATGTGGGCGGCAAAGGCTCGGAAAGCCATAAGGCAGCCGTTATTGGCGATACGGTGGGCGACCCCTTCAAGGATACGTCCGGCCCGTCCCTGAACATCCTGATCAAGCTCATGAGCATGGTGGCCATCGTCACCGCCGGCGTGAATATCGCCGTGACCCTGTTTTAAGCAGGAAAAATTTTTTTACGGTTAACGAAGGGAGTCCGCAAAATTGGCGGGCTCCCTTTTTCCGGTTGGTGGGAATCGCCTACTGGTTGGGCGGCCTCCTTATGGACGCTTCTTTCAAAGGTTTCCCAGAAGACTGTTCCTAATCGGGATTGGTTGAGGCAAGCATGGTTTTTTTACCATATTTTTATTTGCATTAGGTTTTATTCTGGTTTATATGGAGAATAACAAACTGACTGACAGAATATGCAGGACCGATTTTTTCCGTTTCTTTCTTTCTTCCGGTTTTTATTATGCTGTCTGGCAATTTTTTCTGGCGTTGCTCCCTTGTTGGCATCAAATGGCCAGAATGATGACATGAAGGAGACGGAAGAGGAATCCTATGGCCCTCTCCGGATTAAATCCCAGACACGGCTATGTTCCGCAGATTATTACATCAAGGGAGGAAAAGAAGAGTCCAGGGAAGAAGACAGAAAGAGGAAAAACATAGGAATCGGGGAGAACATTTCTTTTCTTCTGATCGGCAAACCCAAGGGAAATATCAAGGAGCTTACCTGGAGTATCAAAGGAGACGGTTTCCAGCAGACAGATACTGAATCATTCAAAGGTTCGCAACAGATCACTTTGACTGCCAAGGAAGATTTAACCAAAGATGCCCGTGTCACCATTACAGCCAGAACCAGTGAAGACAAAGAAGCTAAAATCACCGTCAATATCAGAATCCCCAAGAAGATAACGAAGGAAAAATATGAGGGACAAATGGATCTGGGAGATGGCTTTTCCGCCAATACGGCTGATTTTAAAATACCCAAGGGGGAACACGGCGTCTTTGGATTTGTTAAGGTGACCATTTTCCCTACTGATGTCAGTTTTAAGGAAGTCAAGGTGATTGAGCGGGATGGGGGACTCATGTGGGAAGGAAAGAACGGGACTCCCCCGCGGCCTCAACCGGAACTGGCAGCCGAGCATGTAACCTGCAACATGGCCGCTCCCATTCAGGATAAAAATAATTTTTATGATATGGTAGGGGACAATCGCAATATTGAGGAAGTTCTTGAAACGATTCGCCGGTCCAAACATAATCCTCAACAATTTTGGTTTGTATGCAACTTCCATATTCATTGGGGAAAAGGAGGGAAAGGCAGCGAACAACAGGATTCCATCTTTTTAGGAACGACAAATCAGAAATACCATATTGAAGCCATTGATCAAAATACCACAAAAACGGTTGTTGAGAAATTCGGCATCACCTTTACAAGAACCAGCAATGAAGACTGAAAAATGATGAACCGGTTATTGACTATATGCATGGGCGCCATCTGCCTGATGATCGGGGGGGGAGGCAATGGGTTCTGTTCCGACGCATTTCTGGAGAGTCCGGCGTGTCTTGAGCAGTACAAACAGCCCTCTGCAACCATCCGGGAACTCTCCGGGTTTCTGAAGGACATGCGGCTCAAATCCTTCTATAATGAGGCCAGAGAACACACGCTCACTTTCGGTTTGACGACGGAGGATAATGCGGATACCGAACTGAAAGAAAAAATATGGCATTGTTATCTGGTTTCTTCGGCTCCCCTCTTTACCTACAAAACGTACCGGGAAATCGAACCGGATATTGATATGCGGGATATGGAAGATATCGACCGCAAATCCAGGGTATGCCTCCTCATGGAAAAATATATCGGCCTGGTCCGGGATACGCCCAAAATCAAGGAACCCGTTAAAAAGCAGATCATCCGTCGCCTGTTTCTTCCCTATTATGCGCGCATCCTGAAACAGTACAAAAACGCGCAGGAGCCCAATCCCTACCAACGGGATGCCGAAGGAAATCCTGTCCCCCCTCTTTCCGACAAGGAAAAGGAATTCCGGAAGCGTGAGATAGAAAGAATCAAACGCCTTCCCGTTCATGAAATTCTCAAGACTGTGCGGGAAGGATCGTTCCGCCGTTCCTTTATTGAGACAAGAAATGACGTATTTAAGGACGAAGTCAAAGGACTTGAAAAGTCCTTCATGAAGCTGCTTGTTTCCGAATTCCCCGGCCAATACGGCAAGGTAGAGAATTTCATTCTGGAAGCCGGATATTCAAAAGAAGACATTCCCGGTCTGATTGACCGCACCGTGGGCAGGGACGAAAAGACGGATTTCCTTTATAAAGGGAAACATCGTCAGAAACATGACAAGCTCTACAAGAAAAAGAAGTGATGGTATCCAGCCCCGAATGTTCAAGACGCTCTTTCTCCCTTTTCTTTTTGTGAAGAAATACGCCGGAACCGGGGGGAGCGAAGAAGGCTCGAGTCCGATGACAAGGCTTGCCATAACCGGTTTCTGGAAAGGGAATTCTGGATTCGTAAAGAAGGAAAAGAAAAACGTGCTGCGCCATGTTCGCAGCTCTGTTCCGCCGGTGGGAGTGGGGGCGGGCGGTTCCTGGGGAAGTTTGGATGCGCCGGAGAGGTGTCGTGTTTTCTCTGGGCCGATTGAGAAGCCAATACGGTTTTTTCGCCATTGACGGAAAGTTTTTTTGACAAAGAAGGGGCAGAGGAGTAATAAACGCGCAGATGCATTTCAGCACTGTACAGCCCTTTTTTAGCGAGAACCGTTATTACGGCAACGGCTATTGGTGGCGCGTACCCATGTCCGGACGGGGGAATCCCGAGGTGCAGTAATAGCATTCAGCTATGACCATTTTTCAAGAACTGCTTTGATTCCTCCGAGAGTCAAAGCAGTTTTTTTATTTTCAACTTACATCATCATCCATGCAAACACCATCCATGATCACTCTCCAACAGCGCAGCCGCCGCCTGAGCGCCGATCTGGAGACCCCTATCAGCCTGTTTCTGAGCCTGACTCAGAACAAAATTCCCGGACTTCTGCTGGAAAGCGCGGAAGTGGACGGCAGATGGGGGCGCTACAGCATCATCGCCTGCGATTATCTGATGACCGTTTCCTGTGTAGACGCCAGGCTGTCCCTTTCCATCAAAGACGACCGTCTGGCTTCCCTGAAGGAGCTGGAAGGCATGCCTTACCTGGATGGACTGCGCTCTCTGATGCAGCGTCTGGAGCTGGTGGGGGACGATATGAGGCAGGCTCCCATCACGCGGGCTCTGTACGGCTATTTCGGGTATGAAACCGCCGCTCTGTTCCAGCCCAGGCTGGCGCAGGCCATTCCGGCTTCTTCCGCAGAATCCTGCCTGGTGCTGGCCGGCACCGTGATTGTTTTTGACCATTTGTACAATCGCCTTACCCAGCTCAGCCTGGGTGAACACCGTGATTTGTCCCATGCCCCGCTCCATGGGGCGGAGGAACCTTCCATAGGGGAGGTTTCCCGCACGCCGGACCAGGCGGCTTACATGAAGGGGGTGGAGCATATCAAGGAGCTGCTGCATGACGGAGAAGCCATCCAGGTGGTGCTTTCCTCCCAGGCTTCCGCGGAGTTCCGCGGAGACGCTTTCATGCTGTACCGCCGCATGCGCAGCATTAATCCTTCCCCATACATGTTTTTCATGCGCCTGCCGGAGGTGACTTTGTTCGGATCTTCTCCGGAACTGATGGTGCGCTGCACGGACGGCAAGCTTCAGCTTTCCCCCATTGCCGGAACGCGCAGGCGAGGCAGGGATGATGAGGAAGACGCCGCTTTGGCTGCCGATCTCCTGAAAGATCCGAAGGAATGTTCGGAACATGTCATGCTGGTGGATCTGGGGCGCAACGACTTGGGACGTGTCGCCAAGCCCGGTTCCGTGAAACTGGAACGCCTGATGGAGATTGAACGTTTTTCCCACGTGATGCATATGACTTCCCGCGTGACCGCCCAGGTGAACGACGGATTGGACGTCTTGGATATTCTCGGCGCAGCTTTCCCTGCCGGAACGGTTAGCGGAGCCCCCAAGGTGCGCGCCATGGAAATCCTGGCGGAGGAAGAGCCTCTGCCGCGCGGTCCGTATGCCGGATGTATCGGATGGCTGGGGTTGGACAAAAACGGCGTCCACATGGATTCCGGCATCACCATCCGCAGCATGTGGGTGAAAGATGGGCGCATCCACTGGCAGACGGGAGCCGGAATCGTATATGATTCCGATCCGGCAGCCGAATGGCAGGAGTGCATGAACAAGGGCAAAATTATTGACGTTATTTTGAAAGGAGAAGACCATGTTTCTGTTCATTGATAATTACGATTCTTTTTCGTGGAATCTGGTGCAGGCGTTTTACGCCCTGGGACGCAAGCCCGTGGTGCGTGCGAATGACGATCCGCATATCCTGGAACTGGCGACCAGCCCGGAGCTGGAAGCCGTATGCATTTCCCCAGGCCCCAGTCATCCGCGCAACGCCGGGCTGTGCCTGGAGTTCCTGAAACGCCTCCCCGCTTCCGTTCCCGTGCTGGGCGTGTGCCTGGGGCACCAGCTCCTGGGCTATTTCGCCGGAGCGGAGGTTTCCCGCGCCCCTTATGTCATGCACGGCAAAAGCTCCGACATCATCCATGACGGCGCGGGGCTGTTTGCCGGACTTCCCAACCCCATGACCGTGGGCCGTTACC
>OHOZ01000433.1_pt1 | contig 26295 bp, 26 predicted proteins | sample 1569931 | NCBI WGS metagenome assembly OHOZ01 (sample SAMEA3879572, study PRJEB24766) | human gut metagenome | biome: human-associated habitat; feature: feces | place: USA | collected 1985/1987
AAAGTGTGAGCGCCCCATGGGACGGTAAGTCCCAATCCGCGCCGTAGTCTGCGCGTTAAGCTTTCGGCAGGAAAAATGGTATGCGCCTGCGGGCGCATCAAAGGACTTTCCGCTCACTCTTTGGAAACTTTCGGGCACCGAAGCTGGCGAGAGACCCATGGAACGCCCGTTCCCAAAATGCTCCCCATTCTTTACAATTATCCCCGGGAAAAATTTTCTTGATGTCAGCATTTTCCGTCCGCAGAGCGAGACACCGCTTCAGGAAAGTCCCCCTTTCCCGCCGCATACGTTGCCTTCCGTTTTTTCCTTGCATGAACCACAAAAACTTCTTATAATTAAGTCCGTTTTGAAAAAAGAAGAAGGAGCAAACGCAATGCAACAGGATAAAACTTTTTTGGGAACCGAACCCGTTGGAAAATTGCTGTGGCGGCTGGGCGTGCCGACGGTGATCGCCCAGCTGGTCAATATGCTGTATAATATCGTGGATCGGATCTATATCGGCCATATGCCGGTGGACGGCAGCCTTGCCCTGACCGGCGTGGGCGTGTGTATGCCGCTGATCCTGATCGTCTCCGCCTTTTCGGCCTTCGTGGCCTCCGGCGGCGCGCCCCGCGCGTCCATTGCCATGGGCCGGGGAAACGACGCGGAAGCGGAAAAAATTCTGGGCGGCTGCTTTATGCTGCAGGCCATCATTTCCGTCATTCTGACGGCGGTGATGCTGCTGTGGAGCCGGGAAATGCTGCTTGTGTTCGGAGCCAGCGAAAATACCATCGGTTTCGCGATGGATTATATGAGCATCTACGCCCTCGGCACCCTGTTCGTCCAGCTGACGCTGGGTATGAACGCCTTTATTACGGCGCAGGGCTTCGCCACCGTGGGAATGCAGACGGTGCTCATCGGCGCTGTGCTGAATATCGTGCTGGACCCGGTGCTGATTTTTGGGCTGGGAATGGGCATCCGGGGCGCGGCAGTGGCCACTGTCCTGTCGCAGGGCGTTTCCTGCGTGTGGGTGCTTCGTTTCCTGACGGGGAAAAAGACCATCCTCCGGCTGAAAAAGGAAAACTTTTTCCCGGGAGCAAAGCTGATTTTGCCCTGCATCGCGTTGGGTCTGGCTACCTTCACCATGCAGGCCAGCGAGAGCGTGATCTCCGTCTGCTTCAATTCGTCCCTGTTGAAATACGGCGGCGACCTGGCCGTGGGGGCTATGACCATCCTGAGCAGCGTGATGCAGTTCGCCCTGCTGCCCCTGCAGGGCATCGCGCAGGGTTCCCAGCCGATCACCAGCTATAATTTCGGCGCGGGCAACGTGGGCCGGGTGCGGGAGACCTTCCGTCGGATGCTGACGGCCTGCCTGTGCTATTCCTGCGGGCTTTGGGCGCTCATCATGCTGTTTCCGCAGGCGTTTGCCGGTCTGTTCAGCTCGGACGCGGAACTGATCGCCTTCACGGCGAAAGCCCTGCGGGTGTACTGCGGCGCGCTGTTCCTGTTCGGCATTCAGATCGCCTGCCAGATCACCTTCGTTTCCATCGGAAACGCGCCCTGCTCGATCTTCGTGGCGGTGCTGCGCAAGTTTATCCTGCTGATCCCGCTGATCTACCTGCTGCCCCATCTGCTGGCCGACCAGACCATGGCGGTCTACGCGGCAGAACCGGCGGCGGACGCCATCGCCGTTACTTGTACGCTGCTGCTGTTCCAGTGGCAGTTCCGAAAAGCGCTGCGGAAATTGGAAAAGCAGACGGCGTAAAAAGAAAAATTGCCTGAAAAACCGAAAAAGATAAATTTCGGCGGCTGATACCGCTTTTTTCCCGCTATAAGGGACTGTCCTAAAGAGCGGATTGACAATCCTGCGGCCCTGCTCTATAGTAGGATTACTTTGAATCGCAACGACCGAAACGCCCGGAAAGGAAGATGCCTCATGCTGACGACGGAACAGCGCCTCCGGATGCTGGAAACGCCCCAAACGACCTTCGATCTGGTGATCGATACCGACGCTTACAATGAAATCGACGACCAGTTCGCCATTTCCTACGCCCTGCGCGCGCAGGACCGGCTGCATCTGCTGGCGCTGTGCGCCGCGCCCTTTCATAATGAGCGTTCCACCGGCCCTGCCGACGGCATGGAGAAAAGCTATCAGGAAATTTTGAAGCTGCTGTCGCTGGCCGGGGAAAACGTGCCGGTCTACCGGGGCTCCACCACCTATCTGCCCGATGAAAAAACGCCCGTTCCATCCGATGCGGCACAGGCGCTGGCACAGCTGGCCATGGAGCACACCACTGAAAATCCCCTGTACGTGGCGGCGATCGGGGCCATCACCAACGTAGCGTCCGCCCTGCTGATGCAGCCGGAGATAGCCGACCGCATGGTGCTGGTCTGGCTGGGCGGCAGCGCCCTGCATTGGCCGGATAATCAGGAATTCAACATCCTGCAGGATGTAGCCGCCGCCCGGGTGGCGTTCGACTCCGGCGTGCCGCTGGTGCTGCTGCCCTGCCACGGCGTGGTCACGCATTTCACCACCACCGGGCCCGAGCTGGAATACTGGCTCCGGGGCAAAAATCCCCTGTGCGATTATCTGGTGCAGCAGACGGAGGACGCCGCAAACGCTTATGCGAAGGGGCACGTCTGGAGCCGGGTGATCTGGGATGTGACCACCATCGGCTGGCTGTTGAATCGGGAGGGGAAGTTCATGGCGGACAGGCTGATTCCCACGCCCATTCCCCAGTACGATCACCATTACAGCGAGGACTTCCGCCGTCCGCTGTGCCGCTATGTCTATATGATCCGCCGCGACGAGCTTTTCGAAGACCTGTTCACCCGGCTGGCCCGATAAGAAAAAACGATACGCCCCCGCAGGGATTTGCCTGCGGGGGCGCTTTCCATATTTTAACTTTTCGGGGTCAACGCGCCAGAAATTCCTCCATGATTTTGACGCTGGCCGTAGAACCGATTCGGGATACCCCGAGGTCGATCATCCGAAGAGCGGCGTCCAGCGTGCGGATACCGCCGGCCGCCTTGACCTTCACCTCGCCGCGGGTGCGCTCTACCATCAGCCGAACGTCCTCCTCGGTGGCGCCGCCGGTGCCGAAGCCCGTCGAGGTCTTGACAAAGTCGGGGCGGATGCTGCGGGCGATATCGCACAGCGCGATTTTTTCTTCCTGCGTCAGGTAGCAGTTTTCGAAGATCACCTTGGAAATGGCTCCGCGCGCGCGGCAGGTCTCCACGATCCCTTCCATTTCCTTTTCGATGAAGGTATAGTCCTTTTCTTTCAGGCGCGTCAGGTTGACCACGTAGTCGATCTCGTCCGCGCCGTTTTCCAGCGCGTTTTCGGTTTCCAGCTTTTTGATCTCGCGGGTGGACTGGCCCAGCGGAAATCCGATGGCCGCGCCTACATGGATGTCCGTACCGGCCAGCAGCCGTTTGCACAGCCGGACGGGGGCGGGGTTGATGGCTACCATTCGGAAATGATATTTTCTGCTTTCGGCGCAGAGGGTCTCAAAATCAGCGTCCGTCGTATAGGCGCGCAGCTGGGTATGGTCGAAGTATTGAGCCAGTTGGTCGGCGTTCATATGGGGTTCTCCTTTTTGTTTTTTCTAACCTATTATCATTATAAGGGAAAACACGAATATTCGCTACCTTTTTGTACAAACATACTTACGGTGCGGGCAGAAGGAATGGCATAGAGATTGTTGTTGGCCTCGACATTTATACTATATTATTGCTTTTCCAAAAATGGGCCAATGACGATCCGATGATAAAAAACAAGGATCATTTTCAAGACACAAAAGAAAACCCTCAAGTCTTTCGACTCAAGGGTTTTCTTGTTGGTGGAGCAACTTGAGTTAAATCCGAACCAAACGCATCTTCAACGGCTTTCAGAGGAACGGTTTCTGTGCCGTCTTTGAAGTTGTAGGTGAAAACCAGCTTGTCGTCATAGACGTAGATGGCGTTGATGAATGTGTCGATGATCTGCCGCTGGTACTCGATGTCATCCACGTTTCCGTACTTGAATCGGTTGATCCAACTGACGATCTGTTCCTTGGTGTACTTGGGCTTTTCGAGCTCGGCCTGCAGGATGCTGACCTTGAGGCTTTCGCGCTGGGATTCCAGCTCTTCGAGCCTTGTTTTGGTGGATGGAGTCAGAATACCCATTTGAATCGCGTTCAGCATATTTTCAATGCCCTGCTCACAATCTTTGAGCTGCTGGCGTAAGGCGGGAAGGGTCGTATCTTCTCGATTTTGCAGGTCGATGATCGCATCAGCAATGCGGTCGATTTCGTCATCTCGCAGCACTCGTTCGATGGTTGCAATCACGGCAGCACGTTCAATCCAGTTCTTTTTCAGTGCTTTTCGTTTACAGCCCAGCCTGCGCTTTGCGCCGCCGCACTTGTAGTAGTAATACTTGACGCCGTTTGTGCCGCTAGTGCCACATTCGCCTGCCATCAGCCTGCCGCAGTCGCCGCAGAAGAGCTTGGTGGTGAGTAGGTATTCCGTATCGGCCTTCGTTCTGGACGGTGCTCTTTTGTTGCCTGCCATTCGTTGCTGAACCCGCTTGAATAGATCGAGAGAGATGATGGCGGGAATCCCGTTTGGAATCACAGTGCTGGCGTATTTGTATTCACCGATGTATTTTCTGTTTTTAAGGGTGACGCTGAGCGATGCCACGCGGAATGGCCGGTTTTTTCGTGTGCGAAGTCCGCGCTCATTGAGCGAATCGGCGATAGCCTTGATGGTTTCGCCGCTCTCATAACGGGTAAAGATTTCCTCAACCAGTGGGGCAGTGGCAGGGTCAATTTCCAGTACACCGTCTGCGCCAATCTTATAGCCGAGAGGAACATTGCCGCCATTACTGCGGCATTTAAGTGCATTTTCTTTTTGTCCGCGCTGAATCTTTTCGGACAGCTCCGCCGAGTAGTATTCTGCGTAGCCTTCCAGCATGGATTCAAGGATAATGCCTTCCGGCCCTTCGGAAATATTTTCGCGGGCTGAAATAACGCGGACGCCGTTCTTTTTCAGAATATGCTTGTAATGTGCACTGTCATAGCGATCACGAGAGAAACGATCGAGTTTCCAGACAAGTACTACATCGAACAGCCCTTTTTCGCTATCCGCAATCATCCTTTGAAATTCGGGACGATCAGCAGTTCTGGCGGATAATGCACGGTCGATATAACTGGAAAGAATCGTGATGTCATTTCGGACAGCGTATTCCGTACATTCTCGAATTTGACCTTCGATGCTTTCCTCGCGTTGATTATCGGAGGAGTAGCGGGCGTAAATGACGGCTTTCATTCGTTATCATTTCCTTTGGGCAGTTTTTGAATGGCTTCTGCCTCGGTCAACACGCGCAGCTGATACTCGGCAATCTGTTTCAAACGGTCAAAGCGCTCTGCCTTATCGATTCCCTGCTTGATCATTTCTGCGTTGTGGGTTTCCAGATTGGAAAGGACAGTCAATTGAGCGATGGAAGCGAAATCTCGAATATTCTGCTTGGCAGCAAGAACAGGGTTTGCGTCGCGCCATTCCTTGGCTGTGCAGCCGAACAAAGCGACGTTCAATAAATCCGCTTCGTCCGCATAGACCAGCCATTCGGTTGATTTGGAATGATTGCTTCGCGGCAGCACATAGTTTTTAATGGCATCCGTATGAATCAGGTAGTTATTTTTGGACAGGAAGCGTTTTGCATCCCATTCCAGCTTGAGACGGTCGTTTTCTTCATCCTTCAACCGTTGGTATTCTTTCAGCAGATAGAGCTTGAAGATTGGGCTGATTGCAGAGCCGAACTCAAAGGCAATATCCTTATGTGCGTAAGTGCCACCGTATCGTCCGGCTTGCACATACATGCCGATTGCGTGCGTACTTTCAATCCATTCCTTGGCGCTCAAAGTGAACGTATGCAGCCCCGCTTCGCTCTTAAAGTGGTCGAATTCGACCACTTTGAAATCGGGGTTATACATGATTTCCCAAGTGCCGAGAAACTCCAAGGTTGAACGCGCTCTCAGCCAGTTTTTAATGACATCCGCTGCCCGCCCTGCATCCGTCCGCGCTTTTGCCATATCGGTCAGGCTGATATAATCGCGCTGGTCGATGCTCATGACGGTAACGGGAACGTCTTGAACGAGGATGGAAGATGTTTTCCTACTCATGGATTTTCACCTTCAGCCATTCGCAATAATGTTTCTTTCAACTTGGCATTTGCAGGCGACGCAGGATCAAAGCACATCTCGATAAAGCGCCGCATGTCCTCCCGTTCAGGAGAATAGGTTGGCTTGTATTCGTACAGCTTTCCCTGCGGCTGATCGGTGCGTCCGAGGATATAATCCAGCGACACATCGAAGAAATCAGCATAGCGGCAGAGCAGCGCAAGCGGCGGCTCAGATTGATTATGCTCAAAACGATTGATATTGGGTTGTTTGGAATCCAGAAGTAACGCAATCTTTGCCTGCGAAATTCCCATGCTCTCGCGCAGTGCTTTCAGACGTTGACCTACAATTTCCATGTACACACACTCCTGTGAGTTGATGGCTCTATCATAAATCATTTTATGAAATTAGTCAACTCTTAAAAATGGCATTTGCCAAAAAGATTTTGAATATGTCTGATATGAGCATTGTTCATGGTTTGTTCTGTTTTCTGTCACGCGGAAATCATCTTTGCATCTTTTCCAGCCTTTCCGTTCCTGCTATAATATGACAATAAGGCAGATTTTTCTTTTTGCGTTGTACAGAGATTTTTTGAAAAAATTTGAAACAGATGGAACAATCGAAGCATGTTTGTGTCGTGTATGGATAGAGGTACTGTTTTCCATAATGATTTGAAGGCGAGGTGAGCGAGATGGAGAATCAGTCCCCTTTTACAGCAGAACCGTTTGCCACAAAAAGATCAGATGGTAAAGTGGAGGTATGCCTGACCACCTATAAATCGTGGCTGCCCATGTTTTATCTGCTGCCAAAGGAATATGTACAAAAGCGAAGCGTCTATCTGACCCTTCCGCGTTGTCCTTACGCAATCTGGAATACCCATCAGTACGACGAACTGGTGAACAGCGACGCTTTTCTGGAAATGATTTGGGATTCGTATGCCTGGGCGATCTGGAATTGCTTTCTGGTGCCGGATAAAAATGGAAAGCGAAAATGGATGCCGACCAATATCAACTATTATTCCGGCAATTTCCCGCTTTGGCGCTTGGCGTATACCATCATGAATCATATCCGAAAAAAGCTGGAAGACGATCAGATTCTCACATTTTCCCGCCTGCTTTGTTTGCGTCCGGGCATGGAATTTTCATGGTGCACGACGGCGCAATTTGATGCGCTGGTTTGTACCCTGACGTTAAAAATCATCGAGGAGCAAGATTGGCAGCTGATGATTGATGAACTGTGGCTCAATCGCATGGTGGAGGATTTCGACGAAACGCGCGTCAGCCGCGAACGAATCGACAGCTATCGGAAATGGCATCATACGCGGACCAATGTGGGAACGCTTGTGTCGATGGAGCAGATGCAGGAAGACTGTGAAGATGGGACGAAGGATATCGCCGATCCAGACAGTGAATTCGAGCATGAAGTGCTGAATGAGCTACGGCTCAAGCGCTTTATGGAAACCCTGCCGGAGCGCGACCGCGAGATTCTGAACCTCAAAATGCAGGGCATGACCGACCAGAAGATTGCTGAAAAGGTTGGTTTTAAGAATCACAGCGCGGTGGTGAAAAGGCGAAAACAGATTGCCGAACACTTTCAAAAATATGTGGAAAACGAGTAACCTCAATTTCATTTTTCTCAAAGCCATTGTCAGGACGACAGTGGTTTTTCTTTTACCCGAAAAGGAGGAATTTCTTGAATGAATGAGCTTTTTAATGATCTGCCCGACGTATTGGATGCTAAAGCGCTGGCACACGCGCTTTCCATATCTAAATCCGGCGCGTATACTTTGCTGAATCAAAAGGACTTTCCGACGCTCCGGATTGGCGGAAGAAAGCTGGTCACAAAACCCGATCTCATTTGCTGGATGGATAAGCATATTCGCAACGGAGGCGTAAAGGATGCCCGAAAAGAAGATTCTTAATCCGTCCAGCAACGGTATGGATATTCCCGACGCAGCGATTGAACGTATCGCCCGTGTCATGCTGCCGATGATTCAAAGGTATTACGAAAGCGATGAAGGGAAAATGGAACTTGAAAAGTGGAAACAGGAAAAAGGAGAACAAGAGAATGGATAAAAGAGTTTTAAGTGCTGAGGAAAAAGCGCTGCTTCAAGCTAAGCACAGAATGGAAGAAGCGCAAGCCCGCGAACGCGAAAAGGAGAGAAAGCGGAGAACGCGACGATTGATTCAAGAAGGAGCAATTCTTGAAAGTGTTTTTCCGGCGGCTGTTGATATGGATTTTGTTGCGCTGAAAGATTACCTTGCAGAACGTTTGCGAGGGTAATGCGGTTGGGGAACCTTCGGGTTCCCCTTTCTTTTTCCCGGAAGGGCGCACTTACTCACCACCCGCTGTGCGGGCGGTGGTATCCCTCCCTCCGGTCGGGAACGTGCGCTCTCCGAGGGAACTGCGCTTCCTGCGGGAAGCGGCAGGCTGCGGCCTGCGTGCGTGTGCTGCGGCACGCGCATTTCTTTTGCGAAAAGAAACAAAACAATAATGGAGGTGACGGAGCCTGGCAATTTACCACATGGAATCGAAGATCGTCAGCCGGGGAATGGGCCGCTCCGTTGTGGCGGCGTCTGCCTACATGAGCTGTAGCCGATTGTACAACGATTATGACGGCATACAGCACGATTACACGAGGAAGCAGGGGCTTATTTGGCAGGGTGTCTTTCTCCCACCCCAAGCCCCACAGGAATGGCGTGACAGGGAGCAGCTATGGAACGCTGTTGAGGCGGCCGAGAAGACGAAGGACAGCAGGCTTGCGCGGGAGATCATCGTTGCGCTGCCCGTTGAGCTGGAACCCGATGAACAGATTGCGCTCACGAGTGCGTACATCTCGCAGCAGTTTGCTGCAGACGGTATGTGTGCAGACGTAGCTATTCACGATACAGACGGACACAATCCGCACGCGCACATCCTTCTGACGATGCGTCCGCTGAATGAGGATGGCACATGGCAATACAAAACCGAGAAGGAATACTTGTGCATGAAGGACGGCGAGGAGCGAGGGTTTACCGCCGCTGAGTTCAAGGATGCACAACTGGAAGGCTGGGAAAAGCAGTACCTCTGTCGCGTCGGGCGAAAGAGGGTATACATGACGCTGTCTGCTGCGGCTGAGCATGGCTATGCCCGAGCGGACAAGCATCCCAAAAGCTCCCGATACGGCAGACAAAATCCGATTACTGCGCGGTGGAACAGCGAGGATCAACTAATCTCATGGAGAGAAGCGTGGGCAGACATGGTGAACCGCGCGATTGAACAAGTCGGGATTAGAGAACGGATCGACCACCGAAGCCACGCAGCGCGTGGCTTCGACGAACAGCCAACAATTCACGAGGGCGTGGAAGCCATGCACCTCGAAGCAAAGGGCTTTGTCTCCGAGCGTCGTGCGCTGAACCGGCAGATTCGCGCCGACAATGCCCTGCTGCGCGAATTGAAAGAGCAGATCAGGCAGCTCAGTAAAGCCGTGCAGATGGATATTTCCCTACTTGCCGATGCGCTTGAAAAGCTGTGCGCGGACATGGTGATCTTCTGCTATCAGCTTTCGCATATCCGGGAAGGTCGAGAAAAAGGATTGAGCGATCTCAGACTGCTGCGGCAGATCAGCGATGAATACGGAAGGGTTGACCGTAAGCTCAGGGAAACGCGCAAGGCCCGAAAGGCTTTGATTGCTAAAAAGCGGGAGCTGTCTCTGCTGCATGTGTTCAAGCACAAGGAACTTGCCGCCCAGATTGCGGAAAAGACGGAGGACATCGAGGAACTGAAAACCAGAAGAGCTTCGATTCTCAGGTGTGCCGGATGCAAGGAAGATGCGGGCAGCAGCGAATTGCAGCAGAGAATGGCAATGATTGAAGGAATGCTGCAAAAACTCGACGAGCAGGAACGGAAGTTCTCTGCGCTGTTCGATCAGACAATGCAGAAATTCGCCGATCTGCAAGGGCAAGCGGCGCAGATTGATGCGGATAAGATGAACGCAGCGCGACAGGGTGTTCGGGCAAAGTATCAGGATGCAGCGAAAAAGAAACTTGAGGAGACCTTCGGTGAGAGGTATTCGCTGATGCGGATGATGGACAGCCGAAGGCGAGCTGAGCAGATGATGAAAGGTTGTTCCGGTTCTAGAAATAATCTCAGAAAACGGGAGCATACAAGAGAGGATAGATAATGATGGACTAATTATTTTTGCCGAGAAGGAGGGAACTGCGGTATCACGATTTGAACGTAGCACCATATTTGATTTATACTGAGTATGGAAATAGCGGTTGTTCATTTATGCGTGTGGCAGTTTTCCTAATCAAAGCAAGTGCTAATGATATCAGTTGCTCAATAATAATTCCATTTGTTTGAGATACGGCACCACAACCTTCGCATGGAACACATCCCCTTCGACGCCGAACTCCACTCTCCCCTCCGCGCGCTGGGCGATGGCCTCAATGCTGTGTAGCCCGATGCCATGCAGTCCAGGCTCGTCCTTCTTCTTGGAGGAGATAAAGCGGCCCTTGCTGGCGATGATGGAGGCCGGATCGCAGGGATTCTCGCAGTAGATGTAAAACATGTTCCACGAGCGGGAGAAGGTCAGGTGGATGGTCGGATTGCGAGGGCGGTCTGGTATGCGCTGAACGCCCTCGATGGCATTGTCGAGCAGGTTGCCGACGATGGAACAGAAGTCGGCTGTCGGGAGGGGCAGCTCCGCCAGCGGATACGGGGAATACTGAAACGCGATCCCCTTCTCTCTCATGAGCCGGCGCTTGGCGGCCAGCAGCGCGTCCACGCCCGGATTGCCGGTGACGATCATATCCTCAGCGTCGGTATCCTTCAGCACCGTTTCCAGGTAGGCTTTGGCGGTGGATTCGCCGCTGTCAGTGACCAGCTCCTGCAGGGTTTGGAGGTGGTGCTTGTAATCGTGCTGGCGCTGCGTCAAATCCTCATACATCTGCGAAAGCTCCTGCTGATGCTGCCGGGTCAGGCTGAGCATGGCGATCTCGGTCTGATAGCGGTTCTTCCTGTCGGCATCCATGGAGACCATACGGAACAGGAGGACGGTCATCATCGTAAAGACAATCAGGCCGATGTAGGCCCAGAAGAACGGGACGATGGTTTCGTCGCTTACGTTCAAAAAGAGCGAATACAGGGATTCTTCCACGAGGAAGGCCGCCGACAGGGTGATCATGAACGCCGCATAGGAGGATGTTCCGGGCACGGAGCATCCTTTTTTGATTTGGATCAGCAACTTCAGCACGGCAAACAGGGCGATATTGGTCACGATGATGCTGACAAACCGCTTTACTTGCACCGACGGAAACGGCATATGTGTGATCTGCGGCAGCAGCTCAAAGATGGGATAGGTCACCACCGAAATCATGTTGAAGAGCAGCGTCATGACGATCAGCCAGTATACAATGGATGTCTTGCGCTCGGAGGACAGCGTGAGCGCGTAGATGGCTGGGAAAACATAGAGGATCTGATCGACAAATAGCATGTGACGGGAAAGCAGGAAGGTGAGCAGACCCGCGCACGAGAGCACCAGCGCAGCGTCCGCGACGGGATGCTGCTTTTCATAGGCAAAGCATTGCTTCACAAACATGAGGATGAGCAGGCCCTGCACGCAGTTGATGGCAATTTCAAATGCTGTCCAGACCATTTTTCAGTCCCCCTCCCTGATGATAGCGGTCAAATGCCTGGTTGATGTCGCTGACATACGTTCTGGAAATCGGTACGGATTCACCATTTGATAGCAGGCACTCCGTCCGTGTGAGCGTCCGCACATGGGCGATGTTCACGATGTAGCTGCGGTGGCAGAGAACGAACAGGCTCCTTGGCAGGCTGCTCTCGATATCCGCCAGCCTGGCGTTGATGCGAATCGGCTCGTCGCTGAGCGTTGTATAGAAAAGCAGATTGCGCAGGCGCGCCTCAATGCAGCGGATTTCAATATGGCGCAGAACGTATCGCTTTCCGCCGGAAAAGAGGGTCAGCGCGTGATCGTTCCGAATGGCAAGCCGGTTATAGACATAGCTGCAGCAGTAATGATATCCTCCTGCGAGACGGGCTTCTTGAGGTATCGGAGCGCATTGACGGTGTATCCCTCAAAGACATATTCGTTGTAGTTTGTGCAGAACACAATCGTCATGTCCAGGCAGGCTTCGCGGATTCTGCGCGCCAGGTCAATGCCGCTCATCTCTCCGGGAATCTGAATATCGACAAAGAGCAGATCGATTTCCGCCTCGTGCTCGATGGCCTCCAATACGTCCTCGGAGGATGAAAAGACGGAGAGCTCGACATCCGTATGCCCGCTGGCGCTCTGCCAGCGCTCAATCGCTTCCGCAATCGCCGTCTGATAGAACGGCTCATCCTCGCAAACCACGATTCGCAACGTGCTTCCCTCCTTCTTCTGATTCTAGCTGACATGCTGCCGGCGGCATCAAAGGCCGCTGCTTTGCGGCAGAATGCATGCAACAACATACTATCAGGGGTCTATTCCCTTGTCAATGATGACGTTTGTAGACCCTGTTTTTTATCCCCTTTTGATCGAAAATGTGCTGGAACGGGGAAAAAGCTGCATTTCATGACAAAAAAGTTGCGTCTCATGCTTTTGGCCGCTTTTGGGTGCCAATTGACGTTAGAATAGGGATACACAACCGTCAGAATTTCGGCTTATTTGAATATATGGAAAAGAGATCAAAGTTCTTTGAAAAAGTTTGCGTTTATTCGCAGGCTCGACGTCTAAATACATGAGGAGGTGAGAAGCAGATGAGTGTTGTCACGGGCCCGGACAACCAGCGCGAGGAAAAAATCAGTTCGCTTGTTCGCCTGTACGAGAAGGATCTGCTTCGGACGTGCTGCGTGTACCTGCGGGACAGGGACATGGCGCAGGACGCCGTTCAGGAGACGTTTTTGAAGGCATACAAGGCGCTTGATAGCTTCCGAAGCGAAAGCACGGAAAAGACCTGGCTGTACAGCATTGCGCTCAACGTCTGCCGCGACATGCGCCGCAGCGCATGGTTCCGCTATGTGGACAGGCGGGTGACGCTCGACCACCTGCCCGACCCGGTTGAGCCGGTGCCAGATGCAAGTATCGCGCTCATGCAGGAGATCATGCGGCTGCCGCGCAAGCTGATGGAAGCTGTCTGGCTGTACTACTATGAGGATATGAACATGAAGGATATTGGCGACATGCTGGGCGTGGCGGCGACGACGGTCGGCTACCGGCTTGACAAAGCCAGAACGCTGCTGCGCCGCAGACTGGGAGGAGGCCATCCAGATGAGAAATGACGAGGAGCTTCGCAGGCTTATTCATGAAGCAGCCGATGCGTGTCTGTCCGGCGCGGATGCGATGCCATCGCGCCACGACGCCATCATGCACTGCATCAAAAAAGAAAAAAAGGTTGAAAAAAAGAAGGTTTCATTTGCGCTGGTGTGCGCGATTGTGCTGACACTGGTGCTGGCAGGCGCAGCAGTGGCTGCTGGTCTGGTGCGCATGAGTCACTTCAGCGATGTGCTGAAAGAGGATCAGCCGTGGGATGCCGAGCGGCTGTCCCGCGTTGATCAACTGACGGTCGATCTGGGTCAGACCATCCATCTGACGACGCCCGAGGTCGAGAGCGATGACACCGTGCGCGGCCGGATGCTTGCCGCGATGGGCGGACGCACGTTCGAGCTGACGATCGACGAAGTGTACTGCAACGGCAACAAGCTCTACTACACCTATTCGTTCACCCACGACGACAACCTCGTCTTTACCGGCGAGGGCAAGCCCAGCGGGTTTGACGCATGGGACGTCGATTGGCCTGGAAAGAAGTGGGAAGACATCGCCTCTCTGGGCAACTATCAGTATTGGGCTGACGAGGATGCATGGTTTGCGGCACACCCGCAGGACAGCTGGTTTGGCTCGCTGACGGCGGGCGTCGGCGACGGCGCAGACCTTGCTGACGGTACGAGGCTGCGCATCTGGGACAGCTGGCTGGAGCGTGTTGACGCGCATACGGAGCGCGCATTCTATGAGGTCGAGCTGCCCGAGGGCTACGAGGCGGGCGAGAGCGTCGATATCGTGATGACGGTGATGTACGGCGGCGTGCTGAACTACGTGAACGCAGCTGGCGTGCATTGGGCGCACATGGTTCCGGCGGACAACCGCGGCATCCTTCGTGTGCCGGTGACGGTGCCCGTGACCGGCAGCGTGACGCAGCTGATGGGCGACATGGAGCCGAAGGAGTACGGCGCGCACGCGCGGCTGCTGGTTTCCGATTTCGACGTGACCGGCACGGTGACCGTCGAGGCCGCAGAGGGCTGGAACAGCGATCTGGACGAGGAAAGCGGCGACTACGTATGCAGCTACAAGCTCATCGCGGACGGCGAGGAAAAGGAGAACATCAACGGCAGCGTGAGCCCGATTGCTGAAAATGGCACCTATGAAATCGGGATGCGCTTCAATCTGCCCGCTTCGACGGAGCACATCACACTGCGTCCGGTGCGCAGAATCAGCGGTGTGGTTGTGGACGGAAGCGAGGATATCGTGCTGAGATAAACCGACGGGCGGCGTGAGCCGGGCGGGGCGCGCCGCCCCATTTCAAAGGAGGAAACGACATGAAAAATTTGATTTGTATGGGCATCTGCCTGCTGGCGCTGCTGCTTCCGCTCTGCACGGCTGCGCAAGAATACGTTTCGATTGCCGAGATTTACAAGCAGGCTCAGGCGATGGATGGTGTCTGGCAGGAGACGTTTGACACGCCCAATGGCGAAATGACGGTGGATGTACCGATCATTGTGCCGGATGTGGAGACGATGCCGGTGGTGACGGTGGAGAAGGCGAAGATCAGCGAAGCGCTGTTCAATCAGATTGCAAGCGGAAAAAAGTATGGGACGAAAAGAGAATTGAGTTACGAAACTGAACTGAATGGAGAGCGCCTCGGATTCTATCTGGGTCTCGAGAACAACGATGCCTTCGGCGAGGAATCGGGCAATATGGGCTATGACGCATTTCAATTGACGTTTGTCTTTCATGGCATGTTCATGAACAGCCGGGACAACGGGAAGTGGAAGGGGACGATGCCCAGAGTGGGCTACTACGCATGGGAGCTTGATCTGGACGCCGCTTGCGTGCGAAACAGCGACATTACGCTCAACGAGGCCATGCGGCTTTGGCATGAGGATATAGCGCTGTGCTGTCCGGACGAGACGTTCGAGATTCGTCCGACGAAGATTGCGCTGCGCGGCTGTACGCTGAAGCCTGAGTTGAAGTCGAAGGACAAACGGGATGGCTTGATTGTGGTCGAAGCGGCAGAGCAGCTGATCGGCGGTATCCCGCTGATGGGCGCGATTTCGTTAGGCGCCTGCAATATCGCCGTCAGAACGCCGAAGGATGTGAGTGAAAGAAAAGAGGATGATCGGAAATACAAGGAGACGAATCCGTACCGAAGGGGCTGTTATAGTGTGCTTGGGACGGGTAACGGCTTCTATGGCACCTTCAAGGACGAAAACAACTATCGGACGAGCAGCCAGTTGGCGCGCGTGCGCACAACAGAGTATGAGGATGTGCCGCTAGTGCCGCTCGACAGTGTGCTTGAAAGTATATGGGAAAAGATTGAATCGGGCAATATCATTGGTCTGGATTCCATCAGGCTGGGCTATCTGCTTTATTCCAACCCGGATATGACGGACTACGCATGGGCGATCCCGCGCTGGGTTGTCGATGCGAGATATGTGACGAATGAAAACAGAGATGAGTATATGCTCAAGGATCTGATTGATCCCGAGGAAGGATTGGCGAAGTGGGAAAACCATTATCAAGCCAGTATACCTGTCGATGTGCAGACGGGCGAGCTGATCATCTTTACGTATGGCGATGCGGAGACGTTCGGTGTGCCGGAAATGATGACGTGGGACAAGGTACAGTAAGGAGGCATACGCATGAAAACGAAAACCACGATGCTGCTTGCGCTGCTGCTCGCACTCGTCTGCACCGCAGCATACGCGCAGGAATACTACACGCTGCCGGAGATTCGGGAGCAGGCGGCGCAGGGCTGGCATGAGACGTACACGGATAAATATGGTCGAGTTAGACAAGTAGATATTGATGTCGAAGTATTTGGAGAAGAAAGCGCACCAGTATTAGTGGTGGGCTGGCCAGATGATGGTCTACAGCTTTTCTATATTGGTGATACTTCACCAAGTGATGCGATCCTAGCAGCAGAAAAGGGAAACGGAGTAACGGTCTATCCTTTTGACTTTCCTACGGGGATGAAGATAGACCTCGATAAGCAATATCTTGAAGAATACGAAAATAATCTGACGCTTAGAGAGATGTATGATTTTGTTAAAGAACACTTACAAGCACAAGGTGTCGATCAGGAATATGTATGGGAGCAACCAAGAGTATTTAATATAGTGTATAGCCAAAATAAGAAAACAGAGAGCGTACTTGTTCCTGGATACTATTCTATGTGGTTTTGGCCCAAGTATTTTGATTTGCCTATTTTGTCGAATATAGCAAATTCTTTTGTGAGAGGCCTTGATGGCCCAGTCACGTCTGCAAAACTGTATTTTGATATGAGTAACTATACTGAGTATTATGGTGGCGGAACAAATTGGGATGTAAAAGAAGTGATAGCGGAAGATATTCCGCTATGTTCTGTAGATAAAGTAATAGAGGGCGCACGAGAAATGATTGAGGAGGGGTATATCCATCAGGTGATTTCGCTGCGGTTCGGATATGTTGTGTATAGTGATCCAAATGATGAGTGGGGTAAACAACGATCTTTGTATGACATGGATACAATATGGTATCTGGTGCCTTCGTGGGTGATGGAGTGCTATATTTTGGAGAATCCGAAGGTGGATAAACTAGGAAAGCATCCTAATATTTGGGAGATGACGATTAATGCGCAAACAGGTGAAATGATAAATCACTTTGACAAGAGTCTATATGGCCGCGGCGATGGACGCTACAAGGGTTTCATCCCGTGGGATAAGGTGAAATAAGGAGGCATACGCATGAAAATGAAAACCACGATGCTGCTTGCGCTGCTGCTCGCACTCGTCTGCACCGCAGCGTCCGCGCAGGAATACTACACGCTGCCGGAGATCCGTGAGCAGGCGGCAGCTGGATGGCATGAGACGTATACCGACAAATATGGACGGCAGACGGCGGTTGATATCGATATACAGGTCTTTGGCGATGAAAAAGCGCCAGTATTGAAGATTGGATTGCCAGATTATCAGGAATACACGAAGGTCGAAAATAATCCATATCTTTCAGTAACGAATGTCAAAAAACGTGGAGGACAAAGGACAATTGTTTGCGAGGCATATGGTGAAAAAATCGACTTTGATCATGTATATGGTAATGAATATGGGAATAATTCGACGCCCGGAGAAGCATACAGTTTCTTGAAAAAGCATCTGGAAGAACATGGAATTTCCAGCGAAGGCTTTGTATGGGAAACGCCCAAATCCTTTCAGGTATTATGTTGTACCAGTCAGGCCACGGGAGAGGCAATTTCAGCACCATTTTACTTTATTCGCCTTTGGCCTGAACTTCAAAATATGCCTCTTTTGACACATGTTATGGCAAGCTTCAAAAAGGATGGATGGCCAAATTATACTCCTGAACTGACTTATATGTTTAGGGGTGAAGACGAATATGCGATAGGCGTTTCTACGTTTGAAGAAAGGAAAATGATAGAAGAAGATATTCCTCTTTGTTCGCTTGAGAAGATCATTCAGAGTGCAAAAGAGCAAATTGAAGCAGGATATATCCAAAAGGTTATTTCTCTGTGCTTTGGCTATGTGGTATATAACGATCCAAGTATTCAAAGCAAGAAACCCGTATCTATTTATGATGTGGATTATTGCTATGCTGTGCCCGGATGGGTACTTGAATGCCAATGGGTAGATACGCCCCAAAAGGATTATAGTGATACGAACTCAGTAACATGTATGGCTTTCAATGCACAGAATGGTAAAATGATGAACCGCTTTGATAAGAGTAAGTTTGGATTTGCAAACGGTGATTATCAAGGATGTATTTCATGGGACGATGTACGCTAAACCGATCTGAAAGGTGAACACCATGTTGGAAGAACTCAAGAAAGCCTTCCGTGCCCGGCAATTCTGGGTGTCGTTTGGCACATTCTTTGTCGTCATGCTCGGCTATTCGCTGGCTAGCTGGCTTGGCAGCATCAGCGCCGGCGAGTATATCGAATACCGTGAAAGCGCGCTTCACATGGCGCTGGGCGGCGTGTATTTCGGCGGGTTTATGCTGATGTTCCCGTTCTGCGTCGCATTCTGCTACGCAACCGGGCAGGTGGATGAAATGCGCTCCGGCATGATGCAGTGGCGGGCCTTCCGCAGCTCCATTGGGGCGTATATGAAGCTGAAAATCGGCGCAGGCATGATCGTAGCGGTGTGCGCGACGTGTACGGCGTTTGTGCTTCACGCCATCCTGTGGTACAACATCGCGCTGCCGATTGAGCCGGAGGTCTACCCGAACCATGCGATCTATTTTAGTGAGCAGTTCATTTATCACGACGTCTATGCCCTGTGGCACGGTCTGCCGCTGTATGTGGGCACGACCATCGGCATGGCGTTCACGGCGGCAATCTGGTCGGTGATCGCGCTGGCGGTCTCCATCTGGATTCCCGATAAGCTGCTAGTCGTGGCGATTCCCGCGGCGATCTTCTACATCTGGAACGCAGACATTTCCTTCTATGTCTTTGGTGTGCCGCTTCCGTCCCCGGTCAGTCTGTTCAACGATGGCCTGTCGGTTCAGAGGATGGCGATCACATTGCTCATGTATGCGGTCGCTTTTGCGGTCAGCGCGGGTGGATTCTATTGGGGATGCAGAAGGAGGTGCCAGCATGTCTGAGAATCAAAGGCCGATGCACTGGATGTGCGCCGCGCTCTATGGGCATTTCGGCCTCTGGGCGCATTCGCTGCGCACCGTCCTGATGCTCATCTTCGCGCTCATGATGAATTACATGCTCGTAAGAAGCGAGGGTGCACGCGTGATGAACGCCGGGTATCAGGTTCACATGGGCGAAATGCTCTTCTCCTATCTGCATCAGGGCTTCAATATGATCATGGCGAGCCTGGCGTTCTTCGTGATGATGTCGGAAATTCCCAAGCAGGTGCCGTATCAGAAGTATTCGACGCTGCGCATGACCAGACGCCGGTGGCTGGCGTCGCTGATGTTGTTCTGCATGATGATCGTCCTGCTGTATCTTGCGCTCATGATCGTCTCCTCCGTTCTCTTTTCGCTGCCGTATGTGACGCCAGGCGGCGGCTGGAGCGATCTGGAGCGTCTTGCGGCTGATCCGGACTTTAGCTATGAGCCTCCGTACATTCCGGCGTATGTCACCTCAAGCCTGTCGCCGCTTGCGGCGGGCGTGATCGCGGGCGCGGTGCTGTTCCTGTTCTGGACGGCGATGGCGTTCATCATTCTGCTGTCTTCGCTCTATCGCGCGCCGAATGTGGGCATCGTCATCTGCGTGGCGTTCATCACCGGCAGCATCGTGATTCTGGTGGAGAGCATCCCCGGCCTGATTCTGCCGGATCAGTTTTCCACGATGGACAGAATCGCTGCGCGGTTTGAGGAACACAAGCTGACGGCGGTGATGCTGTCCATGAGCGGATGGCTGCTGCTGAACGGGCTGCTCGCGGCGCTGATGGACAGGCGCGTGCAGCGGATGGACATCGAGTTTTCCGGGAAGGAGTAACGGCGAATGATTACGGTGGAAAATGTGAGCAAGCAATACGGCAGCAACAGCGTGCTGCGGAGGATTTCCGTGCAGCTGCACGAAGGGGCAATCTACGGCCTTGTCGGCGCGAACGGCTGCGGCAAGACGACGCTGATGCGCTGCATCTGCGGCTTCTCCCAGCCGACATCCGGGTACGTCGTCGTCAACGGCTGCCTGATCGGCGGCAAGTCTGCACTCAGGCGAAATCCTGAGCTGGCCAAGGCCGACCCGGGTATCATCAGCCGGGTATCCGACTTTGCGCCGAACACCGGCGTGATCATCGAGACGCCGGGCTTCCTGCCGCACGAAACGGGCCTGCAGAACCTCATGCTCCTTGCGGCGATGTCCGGCAGGGCGGACAGGCTCCGGGCCCGGCGCGCCATGATCGAGCTGGGGCTTGACCCGGACGAGAAGAAGCCCGTCTGGAAGTATTCGCTCGGCCAGCGTCAGCGGCTGGGCTTCGCGCAGGCGTTCATGGAAGACCCGGACGTGCTGATTCTGGATGAGCCGTTTAACGCGATGGACAAAGCATCCATGGAGGAGGTGCATGACCTGCTCCAGCGCTTCAAGGCGCAGGACAAGACCGTCCTGCTGGCCAGCCATAGTGCGGAAGATATCGCCAGAGCGTGCGATGTGATCTTTGAGATGGAGGATGGCGAGCTGCATCTTGCGAAGCAGTGAAAACGCGGACATCTTCAAGCATCCTAATAAAAAACAGCGGCGAAGAGCCAGACACTTCGATGCAGAGCCATGCCGCTGGTGAAAGAGCAGGGATGAACGAACAAATGAACGAAATACGATGGATTCACTGCCCAATTTGTGGCAGAAAAACACGAACGAGGGTATATCAGGACACTGTGCTGGTGAAATTCTCGCTATTTTGTTCCACATGCAAGAAAGAAACCCGAATCAATGTGGTGCAGATGAAAATGGTTGTAAGCGACGAGCCAGACGCCTAGAACACAGAGCCTGCTTCCCCGATACGTGAGGTTGCAGGCCCTGTTTGTGTAATGGGTTATCATACGATATCTTAAGACTCGGCGTTCTTTGTGCGGAGCTTATTGAAGACGGATCCTATGAAATGCTTTGCGTATTGATCAAAACTGAAGCGCTGTACTGATGCACAAAGATGTTTCATCGAGAATCGAAAAACCAGAATCCTTTTCGAAACCAAATGAAGGATTCTGGCTTGATTAGGCTTTAATACGGAATTCTCTTTACCTTTAGAGGAATACGACATTGTTACAGATGATTTCCTCGACCTGCGCCTTGATGGTATTCATCATGCCCACCCATCTCATCGGATCAGCTGCTTTCAAATCTTCATTGATACCCGCCTCTGCTGCCATTTGCGGAATCATCTGATCCAGAAGGCGCTGAGCTTCTGCATCCACTTCGTTCAGATCGTCATACAGCTTTCCGCTGAGGAGCAGTCGGCTGTACAACCCAGGGCGATACTCTTTCAGATACTTCATCCGTGCTCTGCCGAATTTGCCGATAGGCTGACTGCTTTCAATTTCAAGATCGGGGAGGTAGTAATTCCCGACGAGGGTGTAGTTCAGTCCGTTTTGGCTGTCGTGGACTCTGGAGGGGAGCGTATTCATGGTGGTTCCTCGCTTTCTTGTGGTGTCGGTCATAATGTGACTGCTGCAACCGCTGACTGTTTGTTTCTACTGCTCTCCTTTCGTCGTTTGATTCTATCACACCACAATACTTGAGATAAAAAGAAGAAATCCGAACCCATCCCCAACTGGGATTAAGTTCGGATTTCTCAAGTATGGTGGAGCATAGGAGATTCGAACTCCTGACCCCAACACTGCCAGTGTTGTGCGCTACCAACTGCGCTAATGCCCCGCACTCAACGTTGGATATCTTACCACGTTTTTCTGCGTTTGTAAAGACCTATTTCTCATTTTTTTGAGAAAAATAAGGACGTTTCTGCGAAAAACGATGGAGGATGCAATCAATTTGCTTTAGAAGAGTTCTTGTAAAGCAATCTGGCTATCCGACCTTGTAAAATCGGACAGCCAGATTAAGAATTAGGTTCAGCCTTGTTTATTTATACATCACAGGGTTGAAAGGCCTCAAACAGCAGGTGCTTGAGTTCTATAATCATTCCCACTCAATACTGGCCGGGGGCTTGGTGGTGATATCGTACAGGACGCGGTTGCAGCCGTTGACCTCGCCGACGATGCGGGTGGCGATCTTGCCGAGCAGGTCGTAGGGCAGTTGGGCCACGTCGGCGGTCATGAAGTCGTCGGTGGTGACGGCGCGGATGGCTACGGCGTAGGCGTAGGTGCGCTCGTCGCCCATGACGCCAACGCTGCGGGCGTTGGTCAGGACGGTGAAGTACTGGGAAATTTTGCTGTCCCAGCCGGCCTTGGCGATCTCCTGACGCAGGATCAGGTCGCTTTCCCGGACGATGCGGACTTTTTCGGGGGTCAACTCGCCGATAACGCGGATGGCCAGACCGGGGCCGGGGAAGGGCTGACGGTAGACCAGACTCTCGGGCAGACCCAGCGCTACGCCCAGACGGCGGACTTCGTCCTTGAAGAGCATCCGCAGAGGCTCTACCAGACTTTCAAAGCCCAGCTCCTTGGGCAGGCCGCCCACGTTGTGGTGGCTCTTGATGACCGCGCTGCCCTTTACCTGACCGCTTTCGATCACATCGGGATAAATGGTGCCCTGAGCAAAATGGTCGCGCTTGCCCAGCTTCCTGGCTTCTTCCTTGAAGACCTCCACAAAGTCGCGGCCGATGATCTTGCGCTTCTGTTCCGGATCGGTCACGCCCTTCAGGTCGGCGAAGAAACGCTCGGACGCGTCCGCGTGAACCAGCTCCACCGGGAAGGTCTTGGTGAAAATATCCACCACCTGATCGCTCTCGCCGGCGCGCATGAAGCCGTGGTCTACGTATACGCAGGTCAGACGGTTGCCAATGGCGCGGTAGAGAAGCGCGGCGGCCACGGCGCTGTCCACGCCGCCGGAAAGGCCCAGAAGAACGGTGCCGTCGCCCACCTGCTCACGGATCTGGCGCACGGCGATGTCAATGTAGGCTTCCATGCTCCAGTCGCCGCGGCAACCGCAGATATCCATCAGGAAGTTTTCCAGAAGGCGGGTGCCCTCGTCGGTGTGGGTCACTTCGGGGTGGAACTGCACGCCGTACATCCGGCGCTGATCGTCGCCCATGGCCGCTACCGGGCAGGACGCGGTGTGTGCCAGCACCCGGAAGCCTTCCGGCGGCTGCTTCACCTGATAGGTGTGGCTCATCCAGCAATGGCTGGAAGCGCTCATGCCGTTGGAAAGGGGATCGTGCACATCGTCTACCTGCATGACGGTGCGGCCGTATTCCCGCTGCGCGCCGCGTTCAATGGGCGCGCCGTGCAGATGGGCCATCAGCTGCATTCCGTAGCAAATACCCAGGACCGGCACACCCATCCGAAAGAGTTCTTCATCTACTCGGGGAGAATCCGGATCCAATACGCTGGCCGGGCCACCGGAGAAGATCACGCCCTGCGGTTCCAACGCCCGTACTTCCTCCGCCGTCGCCGTGTAGGGCAGCACCAGGGAATATACGTTCAGTTCTCTTACTCGCCTGGCGATCAGCTGGGTATACTGTCCGCCAAAGTCCAAAATGACTACGCACTGCGGTTTTTCCGCCATGTCTGCTTTACCCCCTCGTTATTCTGTCGGGACTTAAAAATTATAGTGCAAAAACGGAAGAAGGGCAAGGGGATGTTTTTCCGTTTCGGCCGGTTGATTTTTTTCTGTTTGGCAGGATTTCGCGGCTGTTATTTCCCGGTGAACTATGCTACAATGACATCGACCTGCCGGATGCGTCCCCGGCGGGGATTTTGCTAAAGAAAGGATGCTGCCTATGCCCAATTTTTCCCTGCCCGGTCAGGTGTTTCTGGCCGCGGCGCAGCAGTACCAGACCCCTTTTCACCTCTATGACGAGGCGGCCATCCGCCGCACCGCCCGCCGCCTGAAAGCCGCTTTTTCAGGCGTGCCGGAGTTTCGGGAGTATTTCGCCGTCAAGGCGCTGCCCACCCCCGCCATTCTGCGCATTTTGAAGGACGAGGGCTGCGGTGTGGACTGCGCCAGCATGACCGAGCTGATGCTGGTGCGCGCCTGCGGCTTTCAGGGGCGGGACATCATGTTCTCCGCCAATGATGTGCCGCCGGAGGAGTTCCGGCTGGCCCGGGAATTGAACGCCTATATCAATCTGGATGACGCGACCCACGTGGCCACCCTGCGGGATAACGGCGGCATTCCCGAAGAAGTCTGCCTGCGCTATAATCCGGGCGACGCGTTCACCGTGGCGGGCGAGATCATGGGTGAGCCCAAGGAAGCCAAGTACGGCATGACCCGGGCGCAGCTTTCTCAGGCCCTGCGGGAGCTGAAAGCGGGCGGTGCCAAGCGCTTCGGCCTGCATTCCTTCCTGTGCAGCAATACCACCGACCCGGCCTATTACCCGGCGCTGGCACGGCTGCTGTTTGAGACGGGCGTGGAGCTGATGGAGGAGACCGGCCTGACCCTGAGCTTCATCAACTTGTCCGGCGGCATCGGCATTCCCTATCTGCCCGACGCGCCGGAGGCGGATATCGAGGCCATTGGCGCGGGCGTGGCCCGGGAATATGACGAGGCCTTTACCCGCCGGGGCATTCGGGGCATAGCCATCAAGACCGAACTGGGCCGCTATATGACCGGCCCCAACGGCTGGCTGGTGACCCACATCATTCATGAAAAGAACATTTACCGGCACTATCTGGGGCTGGACGCTTCGGCCTGCGACCTGATGCGTCCCGCCATGTACGGCGCGTATCACCATATCACCATTCCCGCCCGGGAAGACCTGCCCCACGACCAGCTGGTGGACGTGACCGGCAGTCTTTGCGAAAATAACGACAAGTTTGCCGTCAACCGGCTGCTGCCCAAGGCGGAGGTCGGCGACGTGCTGGTGATCCACGATACCGGCGCTCACGGCCTGAGCATGGGCTACAACTACAACGGCAAGCTCCGCTGCAAGGAAGTGCTGCGCCGGGAGGACGGCTCGTTCCAGCTGATCCGCCGGGCCGAGACCCCCAGGGACTATTTTGCCACGCTGGACGTGGACGAGGTCTACCCCAAGCTGGGACTGGACTGACCGCTGAATGAAGGAGGATTTGCGAATGCGAAAGAAAGCGTTCCTGTGCCTTGTGTTTTCCGCCCTGCTGATCTGGGGCGCGCTGCTCCCTGCTCTGGCGGATGAGGAAGTGACCCTGACCATTCTGGATACGGAGGATGCCCAGATTCCCGAAGCGGCCGAAACCGCGGAGCCTGCCGAGACCCAGCCGCCCGTGGGCAACGCGTCCGCCGGGGGCGATCCCGCTGCCCGGGCGGCCTTTATCGACGGGATTATTGCCATGGCCCAGAAGGAATACGAACAGGCGGGCGGCAAGGCGCATGAGGCCCAGTATGCCAGCAGCAATTATGTGTGCAAAAACTACACCGTCTATCTTTTCCGGGCCAACGCGGGGACGTTCCGTATGGCGGAATTTCCCAACGTGCCCCTGAAAATCCCGGATAATAAGCCCCGGGAGGAATGCACCGACTACGTGTACGGCGTGGAATGGAAGGATGTACCCGCCAGCGAGGGCAATCCCTTCTACGCGGCGGCCTCCTTCCGCTACGATACGTCCCTGAGCGCGGAGGAAAACCGGCAGAAGGCGCGGGCGTTCCTTCAGCAGGTGCAGAAGGGCGACTATTTCCAGATGGCCGCCAACTATTACTACGGCGTGGGCGCGCACAGCATGATCTTCATTGCGGACTACGACCCGGACACGGACACCGTCCGCTGGTGCGACAGCAACATGAAGGGCGAAAAGCGCAACGGCATTCGCTACGGCTATTTGCAGTTCGATGCGGTGAAGAAGATCGACTGGTTCGTGGACGCTTTCTGCCGCAAAAAGTACGGCGCGACCATCTACCGCCTGCGGGACGATATTATCCGGGTGGCGCAGTAGGTCTGTTTGGGACAGAAGAAGAAAGGAAGGGAAACCTGATGAAATATGTGCTTGTGATCGGCGACGGCATGGCCGATACCTATCTGCCCCAGCTGGCGGGCAAAACGCCGCTGGAGGCGCTGGCGCTGAACGCTTTTGACCGGGCGGCGGGCTGCTGGTGCGGCCGGGCGCTGACGGTGCCCCACGGCCTGCCCGCAGGCAGCGACACCGCCATTCTCAGCATTTTTGGCTACGATCCCCGGAAGTATTACACGGGCCGCAGCGTGCTGGAAGCGGCGGGCATGGGCGTGAAGGTGCCTCAGGGCTGCGTCAGCTTCCGGGTGAATCTGTGCGCCGTCACGCCGGACGAAAGCGGCGCGCTGGTCATCCACAGCCACAACGGCGGCAATATCCACGGGCAGGAGGCCGTCACCCTGATGAACGACCTGC
>OHOZ01000434.1_pt1 | contig 26294 bp, 23 predicted proteins | sample 1569931 | NCBI WGS metagenome assembly OHOZ01 (sample SAMEA3879572, study PRJEB24766) | human gut metagenome | biome: human-associated habitat; feature: feces | place: USA | collected 1985/1987
GCTGCGCAGAGCGGTCACCAATATCCTATCCAACGGCGTGCGCTATGCCCGCAGCGAGCTGCGCCTGACCTGCCGCGCGGATAAGCGGCACGTGACCATCCGGATACAGGACGACGGGGACGGCATCGCCGAGGAGGATATTCCCCACATCTTTGACCGCTTCTACATGGGGCGGAGCGGCAAATCCGGCATCGGCCTTGCGCTGACCCGGGAGATCATTCACCTGCATAAAGGGACGATCCGCGCTTACAACGGGGACACCGGCGCCGTTTTCGAGATCACGCTCCCGATGGCGAGATAAAACGGGGCGTTTTGGGTAAGGCAGAGGAATGTAAAAGCATTTTGACAGAGAAATTTAGCCTCGCATTTGTGTGGGGTCTGCGCTGTTCGTCAAGCAGCGGATAAACTTCTTCAATTAAGCTGAATTATTCCGTCAATATCCCAGCACCAGGCCAAGCAGCAGTATACCGCTTGTCAATATCAGGTTCAGCCCTTGAAATTTTGCGGAATACTTTGCCCATTCGCCGTAATTGACTCCGCCAAGGCTCAGCGAAATAAGAAGCGCGGGATTGGTTGGGTAAAACACATTGCTGAAACCGTCGCCGAAGGCAAATGCAACGATGCAAAGCTGCGCGCTGAGACCGAATATTTGCGCAAGCGGCACAATAAGAGGAATCAGCAGAAACGCTTTGGCCGAACCGGAGGGTATGAAGAAATTCATTACAAGGCAGATTAGGTAAATGAACAAATATAAGCCCACCCTTTGGCAAGCCGGACGCTACCTGTACCGCGCCGTGAAGCATTGTATCAAGTATTTTTCCTTCAACCATCATATACTTTATGGATGACGCCATGAGTATCATCAGTATGGACGGCAAAATGGATACAACACCGCTGACAAATGTTTCCCAACGCTTCTTTTTCTCCATTCCGCTTTTGCTTACGGCAACCAACCCGCCTATAAGGAACATGAGCGCAACAATAATCATTGTATACGCCTGCAGGAACGGCAAAAAGCTTGAACACAATACAAGCAAAATGCCTGTGCCGAGTATACAGGCGAAATACAGCAAAGCCTTGTCCATACGCGGGTTTTTCTCAAAACCGCTTTCTTCCTTGGCAACCTGAAGGGGCTTTTCTGTTTTCTTTGCATGGAAGCGTATAAAAAGAAGCAGAAGCCCGTATATAAGCAAGAAGGATACAAACCTGAGCCACATTCCGCTGAATGTCGGAAGGCCCGCAAGCCCCTGCGCCACGCCGATTGTAAACGGATTGGCAACGCCCGCGGCAAAACCGCAGCCTGCGGCAAGCAGGGACATGGCAAGCCCCGTTACCGCATCCCAGCCGAGGCTGACGGACAGCGCCACAACAATTGGCACCATGGGTATCACCTCTTCAAAGGAACCTACAAGCGAACCCATAGCCATGAAGAACACGGTAAGCACCGCCATTAGCGTATACCGGACATGCCCGAATCGATATACTATTTTCACCAGCACATACTGCATAAGGCCGCAGCAGTTAAGTGAATTGAACACCCCGCCTATAACGAGCAGGAAAACCATAACGGCTATGACGGTGCCGTTGCCCTCCGCTCCAAGCACAAGAAACGGAGACAGCAGCCATTTCCAAAACGGCAGGCCGCCCGCAACATATCGGAATCCACCCGCCGTATCGATAATCGTATTGTCGTTTGCGTCAATGGTTCGCGCGTATTCGCCGCCCGGCACAACGAGCGTTAGTATATACGTCATCACCATAAGCGCAAATATGATGGCTATGGCTATTATGAATGAACGCTTGCTTATGTTCAGCGCGCTGCCCTGTGCGGACGGGTCTTTCGGTTCTGTGCTTTTGCTCATGATGATACCTCCTGCATTAGTATACGGTAATAATTAACGGCGGGGGCAAGCGTGCTTAAATCCACGTTTTCATTAACTCCGTGAATGCTGTTAAGCTGCTGTTCGTCTATCAAAAAGGGAAGGAAGCGGAAGCAATTATCGCTTATATTATCAAAATAGCGGGAATCCGATGCGCCCGTCATTATATACGGCACCGCTCTGTCCACGCTTGGCCAGGCGGCCTTCAGTGCTTTTTCGATTTGGCGGAAGCCGTTGCTGTTATAATCGGAAACACCGGATGAAACGCCGCCGTCAAGCACCTCAATTTCTATACCATGCTTTTGTGCTATGGGCTTTATCGCCGCAATGGAAGCGTGTACATCCTGATGGAATGCGGTCCTCATGTTGCCTATAACGTAGGCTTCATCGGGAATAACATTTATTCCGCCCGAACCCTTAGCCATTGTAAAGGCAAGCGTGGTTCTGAGCATTGCGCCCGCAGTATCGGAAATGCGGGGCAGGGCAAGCTTAATCAATCCGCCAAAGAATTTGGGGTGCTTCAAAACAAAGCCGACCGGCCCCATATAGGGTGCGATGCGGCGCATCATCTCCGCCACAACGGGGTTTATCTTTTTTTTGAACGGAGCGGAGCCGTCAACCTCCGCCATGAATTTTCCAAGCCGCACTAACGGCGTGTTTTTGCCGGGCGCGGCAGCGTGTCCGCCTTTGGAGCGGGCAATAAAGCGCAGATCGCAGCAGCTCTTTTCACCTACGCCTATCATGGCAAAGGTGCCCTTTGCGCCGCCTATGGGGTCGTAAAGTATCATGCCGCCCTCATCAAAAACCGCCTCAAAATGTATATGCCTTTCGGTAAGCGCCTGCACTATTGAAAGCGCGCCCTCGCCGGTTGTTTCCTCCGTGCAGGTGGATACAAAATAAATGTCCCGCGTCGGCGTAAAGCCTTCGCTTATCAGCTCCTCCGCCGCCTGCAGCATTGCCCACAGGCCGCCCTTTGTATCCAGCGTGCCACGCCCCCAAACCTTGCCGTCGGCAATCGTTCCGGAAAACGGGGGATATAGCCAATCCGTGCCGTCAGCCTCAACCACATCATGGTGGTTCATAAACATTACGGGCGGCTTGTCCTTAGCATTGCTGCCCTGCCAGCGGAGCATAAGGCTTCCGCTGAAATCCTCGGCTTCACATACGCTGAACAGGAGCGGGAAACACTCTTTTAACACGGAATGAAACGCGTGAAATTTTTCCGGCTCCGAATAATTGGATGCCGATACGGTTTCTACTTGAATGAGCTTTGATAGAGCTTCTCCGTAGCTCTTTGTTTTTTCTTCCATATTTATCCCTGCCTGAAATATATAAAAACGGGACTTTCTTAGACCTTATCCCATTTTATTGAGTTGATTTATTATACCTTTTGCGGGCGTATAAAGCAATAATGAACCCACGTCGGTATCCCTATACGCTTTCCGTTTGGCTATTGACAAATGCCGACATTATATGATATCCTATCAAAAATCTGCGTGAAAGGGGCGATGAAATTGGGTATAATCCTAAAGGGAATACAGATATATCATAGCGGTGTTTTAGCCCGCGGGGATTTTGCATTGCCGTTTGGGAATATTTCCCCCGACAATGCAGTCAATACCGTTGACGCTTCGGATTTTGTGTTATTGCCCGGCTTTGCTGATGTTCATGTGCATCTGCGTGAGCCGGGTTTTTCTTATAAGGAGACAATCGCGTCGGGCACGCGCGCGGCGGCGCACGGCGGATATACTGCCGTATGCGCCATGCCCAATCTAAACCCCGTGCCGGATAGGCTTGCCACATTGCAGCAGGAGCTTGCCATAATCGAGCGGGACGCCGTGGTGCGCGTGCTGCCATACGGGGCCATTACAATGGGTGAAAAGGGCGATGCTTTGGCTGATATGGCGGCTATGGCTCCCTATGCCGTCGCCTTTTCGGACGATGGCAGGGGCGTGCAGAGCGAAGCTGTGATGCGCAGCGCCATGCGGGAGGCCATGCGCCTCGGCAAGCTCATCGCCGCCCATTGCGAGGATAATGCGCTGCTCAATGGCGGCTATATTCACGCCGGCGCTTACGCCCGCGCACATGGGCACAGGGGCATCTGCTCCGAAAGCGAATGGGGGCAGCTAGAGCGCGACTTGGAGCTTGCACGGGAAACGGGCTGCGGCTATCATGCCTGCCACATATCAACAAAGGAAAGCGTAGCTCTGCTGCGCCGTGCCAAAGCGGAGGGCATAGATGTGACCTGCGAAACCGCGCCGCATTATCTGCTGCTTGATGATTCACAGCTATGCGAGGATGGCCGCTTTAAGATGAACCCGCCGCTTAGGGACAAAGCGGATAGGGAAGCGCTGCTGGAGGGACTATCGGATGGGACGATAGACATAATAGCCACAGATCACGCGCCCCACAGCACAGAGGAAAAGAACCGCGGGCTTGAGAAAAGCGCAATGGGCATAGTGGGGCTTGAAACCGCATTTCCCCTGCTTTATACTTATCTTGTAGAAACAAATATAATCTCATTTCCGCGGCTGATAGAGCTGCTGCACGATGCGCCCTGCCGCCGCTTTGGTATCCCGTGGGGCGGCATGGACGGACAAAGCGCCGATTATACGATATTCAACCTGAATAGCACCTATTCAATTGATCCAGGCTCGTTTCTTTCAATGGGCCGCGCTACGCCCTTTGCGGGCCGGCAGGTGCAGGGACGCTGTGTGTTGACGGTTGCGGGCGGAAAGGTGGCGTGGAGCGACGGTACGCTCCTGCCGCATACGGAGGGCTGATTATGAAACAGACGGAACTTACAGTTATAGAAAACCTGCCGCTGTGTACGGATGTTTACCGTATGGTGCTTGCGGGAGATACCTCTGCCGTTACCGCACCGGGGCAGTTTGTGAATTTGAAGCTGGACGGATTCTTTCTCCGCCGCCCAATATCCGTGTGCGATTGGGATGCGGGGAGGCTGAGCATTATTTATAAGGTGATAGGGCGGGGTACCGCTGCCATGGCAAGGCTGCACCCGGGCGCCGTGCTGGATACGCTCATCGGCCTTGGCAACGGTTATGACCTTTCACTAAGCGGCAAGCACCCATTGCTGGTAGGCGGCGGCGTGGGAGTACCGCCTCTGTACGGCCTTGCAAAGCGGCTTATCGCACAAGGCAAACGGGTTACGGCGGTGATAGGGTTTGAACATGCGGACAATATATTGCTTGCCGATGATTTCCGCGCGCTTGGAGCTTCCGTGATACTTACAACCGCCGACGGCAGCATTGGTATACGCGGCTTCGTTACCAACGGCATGGCTGAAGCAGGGGAGTATACTTATCTTTATACATGCGGGCCGGAGCCTATGCTGCGGGCGGTTTACGATGCCTGCCGCACATCAGGGCAGTTCAGCTTTGAAGAACGCATGGGCTGCGGCTTCGGCGCATGCATGGGCTGCACCTGCCGCACCAAATACGGAAATAAACGCATCTGCAAGGATGGGCCTGTGCTGCAAAAGGAGGAGATAGTATGGTAAATACAAGGGTGACATTGTGCGGCATAGAGCTGGACAACCCCATAATTCCCGCCAGCGGCACGTTTGGCTACGGCTATGAGTTTGCGGAGCTATACGATATAAATATGCTCGGAACGTTTTCGTTCAAGGGAACAACGCGCGAAGCGCGCTTTGGCAATCCAACGCCGCGCATAGCGGAATATGCGGGCGGGCTGCTCAATTCCGTCGGGCTGCAAAACCCGGGTGTGGATGCGGTTATAGCTGAAGAGCTGCCTAAGCTCGGTCGGGTATTTCACAAGCCCATTATGGCTAACGTAAGCGGCTTTTCCGTGGCGGAATACGCCGAGGTGTGCGAAAGGCTGGCCGCACAGGAGCAGATTGGCTGGCTGGAGGTAAATATATCCTGCCCAAATGTCCATGGCGGAGGGGCGGCCTTTGGCGCAGAGCCCGAATCCGCCGCGCAGGTAACGCGGGCTGTCAAGGCCGTTACAAAAAAGCCCGTTATAATGAAGCTGTCCCCCGCGGCAGCCGATATTGCAGCCGTGGCGCGCTCATGTGAGGATGCGGGTGCGGACGGCATAAGCCTTATTAACACCCTGCCCGGTATGCGCATTGACCTTAAACGCCGCGCCCCGCTGCTTGCTAACGGCACGGGCGGCATGTCCGGCCCCGGCATTTTTCCGCTGGCCGTGCGCATGGTCTATCAGGTTTATGAAGCCGTAAGCATACCGATAATCGGCATGGGCGGCGTTTGCTATGCGGAGGATGTGCTGGAGCTGATGCTGGCGGGCGCAACGGCAGTGGGCGTCGGCGCGGCCAATCTTACGGAGCCTATGGCCTGCAAGCATATAATCGAAAACATGCCTGCCGTTATGGAGCGGTACGGAATAAAGAATATAACCGATATTATAGGAGGAGCACATCATGGGTAAGGATGTTATTGTCGCGCTGGACTTTGACGGACGCGATAAAACGCTGGCGTTTCTGGACCTGTTCACGGAGGAAAAGCCATTCGTAAAAATAGGCATGGAGCTTTTCTATGCCGAAGGCCCCTCAATTGTGCGGGAGGTGCGTGCACGTGGGAATAAGATATTTTTAGATCTTAAGCTGCACGATATCCCCAATACCGTAAAAAAGGCTATGGCGGCTCTGTCGGCGCTTGACGTGGATATAGTCAATCTCCACGCCGCCGGTACAGAGGCCATGATGACCGCCGCGCTTGAAGGATTGACCCGCCCCGACGGTACGCGCCCATTGCTGATAGCCGTCACGCAGCTTACATCCACCGATCAGGCACGCATGGAAAAGGAGCTTTGGATAGAAAGGCCCATGGAGGACGTTGTGCTGCATTATGCCGAAAATGCGGCCCGCGCGGGCTTGGATGGAGTTGTTTGTTCCCCTCTTGAAGCGAAGCGCATACACAAGCATTGCGGCCCTGAATTCCTGACCGTTACCCCCGGCGTTCGCTTTGCGGGAGGCGACGCGGGCGATCAAAAGCGCGTTGCAACACCTGCGTTAGCCAAGGCCATAGGCTCGGATTACATTGTGGTCGGAAGGCCGATTACCCAGGCTGAGAATCCCGTAGCAGCATACCGCCGATGCGCGGCGGAATTTATCGGATAAGGAGGATGTATAATATGGAATCATTCACCAAAGAACGCATTGCCCGCGGCCTGCTCTCCATCGGCGCGGTGTTTCTGCGCCCGCAGGAGCCGTTTATCTGGGCAAGCGGCATCAAAAGCCCCATCTATTGCGACAACCGCCTAATACTTACCGCACCAAATGTGCGGGACGATGTGGAGCGCACCATTGCCGGAACGGTGCAAAGAGAGTATCCGCAGGCAGAGGCGCTCATGGGTACAGCCACGGCCGGCATAGCCCATGCCGCCATAGCCGCCCATATGCTTGGATTGCCAATGGGCTATGTACGCTCAGGCAGCAAGGACCACGGGCGCAAGAACCAAATTGAAGGCAAACCCGTGCAGGGCGAAAAGGTGGTTGTTATTGAGGACCTTATCTCCACCGGCGGCAGCGTGCTGGACGCGGTAAGTGCATTGCGCGATGCGGGCGCAGAGGTGCTGGGCATAATCAGCATATTCACATACGGTATGCAGAAGGGGCTTGACCGACTGGCGGCGGCCAATGTCCGCAACGTAAGCCTGACGGATTTGGACACAGTTGTCCGCGTGGGAGCGGAGGAGCACTACATCACCGAAGCGGATGTTTCGCGGCTGCTGGCATTCCGCGATAATCCGTCCGACGAAAGCTGGATAACAAAAGGAGGAACAAACTGATATGAACAGCCTTATAGACATTTTCGATCTCACCCCACAGGAGATTATGGAGCTGATAAACACGGCCTGCGACATTATCGACCGTCCGGCCGCCTATGCGCACAAGTGCGACGGGAAAATATTGGCTACGCTATTCTTTGAACCGTCCACACGCACCCGCTTGAGCTTTGAAAGCGCAATGCTCTCACTTGGCGGGCAGGTGCTCGGCTTCTCAGAGGCTAAAAGCTCCTCGGCCGCCAAGGGCGAAAGCGTGGCGGACACCATTCGCACCGTAAGCTGTTACAGCGATATAATCGCCATGCGCCACCCCAAGGAGGGCGCGCCGTTGGTGGCTTCCATGCACTCGCCCGTACCCATTATAAACGCAGGCGACGGCGGCCATAACCACCCCACGCAAACGCTTACGGACCTTCTTACCATACACAGGGAGAAGGGGCACTTTGACGGGCTGACGGTTGGCCTGTGCGGCGATCTTAAATTCGGGCGCACGGTGCATTCCCTTGTAGCCGCCATGAGCCGTTATCCGGACGTGCGCTTTGTGCTGATTTCCCCCGAGGAATTGAAGCTTCCGCGCTATGTTAAGGAGCAGTACATTAAGAACCCCGGCATACCATATATTCAGTCCGCCTCGCTGGAGGAGGTCATGCCGCAGCTTGATATTCTGTATATGACCCGTGTGCAGCGTGAACGCTTTTTCAACGAGGAGGACTATCTGCGCCTGAAGGACAGCTATATACTAACGCCGGAAAAGCTCCGCGGCGCAAAGGAGGATCTGCGCATTTTGCATCCGTTGCCGCGCGTGAACGAAATTTCGGTAGCGGTAGACAACGACCCCCGCGCCTGTTACTTTAAGCAAGTGCAGTACGGCAAGTATATCCGCATGGCGCTTATACTTAAAATGCTTGGCATAGAATAACAAATTATATTATAAGGAGGAAAAAGGCATGATAATAGACGCCATCCAAAACGGCATAGTGATAGACCATATAACGGCGGGCAAGTCAATGGAGCTGTACAGCATACTCGGCCTTGGCGAGCTGGATTGCACCGTTGCAATTCTTAAAAACGTCACCAGCAGGAAGCTGGGCCGCAAGGACATTATAAAAATCGACCGCGAAATGGAGCTTGATTGGGACTTGATAGGCTATGTTGACCCAAGCATAACCGTGAACATAATACGCGGCGGTGAGCTGAAGGAAAAGCGCAAGCTTAATCTGCCCGAGCGCATACGCGGCGTGCTGAAGTGCAAAAATCCGCGCTGCATTACCTCCGTTGAGCAGGAGCTGCCGCAGGAATTCATATTGACCGACCGCGAAAAGCGCGTGTACCGCTGCATCTACTGCGAATCGCAGGCGGGAGCATAACGGGCAAGGGGCAAAAGCCCTGCGGCTAAAATCTATCTCGGCGGGAGTCGCCGTTGCAGATCCCGCCGGGAGAAGTGTGAAAAACATTGATTGTGATTTAGCATGATGCCGTGTCGGGAATTGACTTTTGCTGTCGGTTCTGCGATAATTAAAACATTGAAGCACAGGCAACTGACGGAACGTGGAGCACCACATGGGAGCCTGCTGTTATACGTACTGTCGACCGTCTGGGCAAACCTTTTTTCCATGGATGACCATGGGAAATGGTTTACCTTTTTTTATTTGATTTTAATAAGGAGAATCGCATGAAAAAAGTTGCAGTTGTTATGGGAAGCGACTCTGACTGGCCTGTTGTAAAGGCGGCGTGTCAGCAGCTTGACGCATTCGGCATCCCCTATGAAGCGCATATCCTAAGCGCCCACCGTTCTCCCGCCGCCGCTGCGGACTTTGCCAAAAACGCACGCGCCAACGGCTTCGGCGTGCTTATCTGCGCCGCAGGAATGGCAGCACACTTGGCGGGCGCTTTTGCCGGCAATTCCACGCTTCCGGTTATAGGCATTCCCATGAAGGGCGGCGCTATGGATGGGCTGGACGCCCTGCTTGCCACGGTTCAAATGCCAAGCGGCATACCCGTGGCTACCGTGGCCATCAACGGCGCTAAAAACGCCGCCGTGCTTGCGGCGCAGATATTGGCCGTAAACGACGATGTGCTATCCGCAAAGCTTGACGCGCAGCGGGTAGATATGGCGAAGCAGATTGCCGCAAAGGAAGCAAAGCTTCAAGCGGAGCTGAATTGCCAATGCTTAATGCAGGCAAAGCGCCTGCCTGATAAAGACTGATAAAAACCGAAAACAAATTCATTTTGGAGGTACAATTATGAAGCTCGTTTACACTGGCAAAACCAAGGACGTTTACGCATTGGATAACGGTAACTACCTGCTTAAATTCAAAGATGACTGCACCGGAAAAGACGGCGTGTTCGATCCGGGTGAGAATGCCGTGGGCCTGACGATAGACGGTGTTGGCGATGTGAACCTGCGCATGAGTATCTATTTCTTTGAAAAGATTAACGCCGCCGGAATAAAGACCCATTTTGTCGGCGCCGATTTGAAAAACACCACGATGGAGGTTCTTCCCGCCAAGGTTTTCGGCCACGGCTTGGAGGTTATATGCCGCCGCAAGGCCGTCGGCTCCTTTATCCGTCGCTACGGCGACCTTATCGAGTCCGGCGCAGATCTGCCATACTATGTGGAGACCACGCTTAAGGACGATGCTAAGGGAGATCCGTTGATTACCAAGGACGCACTTGTTGCATTGGGCGTGATGAGTGACGAGCAATATGAGGAGCTGAAGTCCCAAACCCAGAGGATTACGCAGATAGTCGCCGATGATTTGAAGGAAAAGGGCATGGAGCTATATGATATCAAATTTGAATTCGGCTACGCGCCAGATGGCAGCGTTATGCTGATTGACGAAGTGGCAAGCGGCAACATGCGCGTTTATAAGAATGGTCAATATATTGATCCCATGACGCTCTCCGAGCTTTTCTTTGCGTAATGGGTGGCTTTTTCGGAGCATTTTCCCACCGCGATGTGGGACTTGATGTGTTTTTCGGCACGGACTACCATTCCCATTTGGGCACACGCCGCGGCGGAATGGTGGTCTACGGGCGCGAAAACGGATTCGTCCGCGAGATTCATGATATTGAAAACACCCCATTCCGCACTAAGTTCGAAGGCGACCTGCGCGAGCTTAAGGGGCATATTGGCATGGGCTGCATAAGCGATACAGACCCGCAGCCGCTGTTGGTGCGCTCCCATTTGGGGCTGTATGCCATATGCACGGTTGGTATAATCAACAACACCGATGAGCTTATAGAAACGTATTTTTCCGACCATGGACATCAGTTCATGGCGCAAAGCAACGGAAAGGTCAATGTTTCGGAGCTTGTAGCCGCCCTTATAAACATGAAGGAAAATTTGGTGGACGGCATATTGTACGCGCAGGAGATGATTCGCGGCTCCATCACCATACTGCTGATGACGAAGGACGGCATTTTGGCCGCAAGGGATAGGCTTGGGCGTTTGCCGGTTCTTGTGGGCAGGCATCCTGACGGCAGCCTGTGCGTTTCATTTGAATCGTTCGCCTATCACAAGCTGGGCTATGAGGATGCCCATGAGCTTGGCCCGCGGGAGATAGTGGCGCTGAACAGCGAAGGCTGCAAAACCGTTTCCCCTCCGGGCAAGGATATGAAGATATGTGGCTTCCTTTGGACATATTACGGCTATCCAAATTCCAATTACGAAGGCGTAAACGTGGAGGTAATGCGCTACCGCAACGGCGAGATTATGGCACGCGATGAAATTGCGCGCGGAGGGCTGCCGAAGGTTGACTATGTGGCAGGCGTGCCGGATTCCGGCGTGCCGCACGCCATAGGCTTTGCCAACCGCAGCGGCAAGCCGTTTGTACGCCCCTTTGTGAAGTACACGCCGACATGGCCCCGCTCGTTTACGCCTACAAATCAGGACGTTCGCAATCAGGTTGCCAAGATGAAGCAGATACCCGTGCCCGAACTGATACAGGGTAAGAAGCTGCTGCTTGTTGATGATTCCATTGTCCGCGGCACACAGCTTAGGGAAACGGTTGATTTTCTCTATGAGTCCGGCGCGCAGGAGGTTCATATGCGCTCCGCCTGCCCGCCCATTATGTATAGCTGTAAATATTTGAACTTCTCCCGCGGCAATTCCGATATGGAGCTGCTTGCACGGCGCATGGTGCAGGAGCTGGAGGGGGACGAGGGGCATATGCACCTTGACGAATACGCCGATTCCACCACGGAGCGCGGACAATGCCTTTTGAAGTCCATATGCGAAAAGCTTGGTTTTGATTCTCTCGGCTATCAGTCTCTTGACGGCGTGATGGAGGCCATAGGCATAGATCCTGAGAAGGTTTGTACATACTGTTGGAATGGAAAGGAATGATTGATATGGAAAAATCCAGCTCCGCCGCATACGCGGCAGCCGGCGTAGACATAACCGCTGGTTACAAGGGCGTTAAGCTCATGCGCGCAGACGTTCAGCGCACCTATATCCCGGGCGTGGTTTCCGATATCGGCGGCTTCGGCGGTCTGTTTGCCCCGAACATTGACGGCATGACGGAGCCGATACTCGTATCCGGCACCGATGGCGTGGGTACCAAGCTGCGCATTGCAGAGCTTATGAACAGGCATGATACCATCGGCATAGACTGCGTGGCCATGTGCGTAAACGATGTAATATGCTGCGGCGCAAAGCCACTGTATTTCCTTGATTACATAGCCATCGGGAAGAACGTGCCCGAAAAGGTTGCGGCAATCGTATCTGGCGTTGCGGAGGGCTGCGTTCAGGCGGGATGCGCCCTGATCGGCGGCGAAACGGCCGAGCATCCGGGCATGATGGCCGCTGACGACTATGATTTGGCGGGCTTCACAGTTGGGCTTGTGGACAAGCCTAAGCTAATCGATTCAAGCCGCATGGCGGCGGGGGACGTGGTGCTTGCGCTGCCCTCATCGGGCTTCCACTCCAACGGCTATTCGCTTGTACGCAAGGTGTTTGACGTGGAAAAAGCCGACCTTGGCAAATACTATGACGAGCTTGGCGAAACGCTGGGCGAGGCGCTGCTGCGTCCTACAGTAATTTATGTTAAGCCCGTGCTTCGCTGCATTGAAGCCGCGGATGTTAGGGGCATCAGCCATATTACCGGCGGCGGCTTTTATGAAAATATTCCCCGCTGCATACCCGACGGCCTTTGTGCAAAAATCAACAGGGCCTCCCTCAAAACGCCCGCCATATTTAACCTGTTGCAGAAGCAGGGCGGCGTAGACGAACACGATATGTTCAATACCTTCAATATGGGCGTGGGCATGGTGATGGTCGTTAGCCCGAATACCGCCGATGCGGCGCTTTCCGCATTGAAGGCGGAGGGGATAGACGCTTATGCTTGCGGCGAAATCGTCCATGGCGGCGAAAAGATAGTCTTGGCCTGAACGCACCCAAAGCCGCGCCGGCTTGCGGCTGCCGGCAAAGGAGAAAACGACTATGAAAAAAGCTAAGATTGCCGTGCTGGTTTCGGGCGGCGGCACAAATTTACAGGCATTGCTGGACGCGCAGGCGGCGGGACTGCTGCCGCATGGTCAAATAGCGCTTGTGGTATCCTCAAACGCGGGAGCATATGCACTTACGCGGGCGGCAAATGCCAATATACCCGCCAAGACCTTATCGCCTAAGCTGTGCGGCGGTCAGGAGGCCTTTGAGGAGGCTTTATCCTGTCTGCTTGCGGAGCATGAAATTGACCTGATTGTTCTGGCGGGCTTTTTAACCATACTCAGCGCGAATTTTACTTCCCGCTGGCCGTCACGCATACTTAATGTGCATCCGTCGCTAATACCCTCCTTCTGCGGAGCGGGCATGTACGGGCTTAAGGTACACAAAGCCGCTCTTTCGGCGGGCGTGAAGGTGACGGGCGCAACGGTGCATTTTGTGAATGAAGTTTTGGACGGCGGGCGCATTCTGCTGCAAAAAGCGGTGGACGTTTTGCCGGATGATACGCCCGAAACACTCCAGCGGCGGGTAATGGAGCAGGCGGAATGGCAGCTGTTGCCCCGCGCGGCGGAAATGGTTTCGGAACAAATCGTAAAGGAGAATGGCAATGCTTGATTTTATTACTTTTCTGCGGGAAAATCCCTATCCCGGCCGGGGCATACTTGTAAGCAAAAACCTTGTTTATTATTTCATAATGGGCCGCAGCGTAAACAGCCGCAACCGCATATTTGGCCCGACTGATGACGGTATCCGTACCGAGGCGCACGATCCTGCCAAGCTTGAGGATCCAAGCCTTATAATCTATCATCCGGTAAGGAAGATGGGGGACGCGCTTGTTGTAACCAATGGCGACCAAACTGATACCATATATGCCTGCGGCGACTTTCGCAGGGGGCTTATGAAGCGCGAATACGAGCCGGACTCCCCTAACTTTACGCCCCGCATTTCCGCCGTGCTTAATGCAGACGGTTCATTTGAGTTATCCATTTTGAAGCGCAATAATGGGCGCTGCCTTAGGGAATTCTTCTGCTACGAGGGCGCGGATGAGGGCAAAGGCTATTTTATAAGCACCTATCAGGGCGACGGAAGTCCATTGCCCACATTTGCGGGCGAGCCGATGGAGGTCACGGTTCCTAAGCCCGATGAGGTATGGGCCGCACTGAATGCGGACAATAAAGTATCCCTTTATACAAATGTGAACGGCGAAGTACGCCTGTTTAACAAAAATCTTGGCGATTAAGGAGAACATATAGATATGAACGAATTGGAACTGAAATACGGCTGCAATCCCAATCAAAAGCCATCCAGGGTTTTCATGAAGGATGGCTCCGATCTGCCGTTTACCGTTTTGAACGGAAAGCCCGGCTATATAAATTTACTGGATGCGCTTAACTCATGGCAGCTTGTAATGGAGCTGAAGGCCGCAACCGGTCTGCCCTCCGCTGCCAGCTTTAAGCACGTTTCACCTGCCGGCGCCGCCGTGGGCCTGCCTCTTAGCGAGGTGGACAGAAGGATATATTTTGTCGATCCCGCCGCCGAGCTTTCGCCCATTGCCTGCGCCTATATCCGCGCGCGGGGGGCCGATCGCCTTTGCTCATACGGCGACTGGGCCGCTCTGTCAGATGTTTGCGATGCTGCCACAGCCATGTACCTGAAGGCCGAGGTTTCCGACGGCATAATCGCCCCCGGCTATACCGACGAGGCGCTGGAAATTCTTAAAACAAAGAAGAAGGGCAGCTACAATGTGGTTCGGATAGACCCAAGCTATGTTCCCGCCGCCACGGAGCATAAGGATGTGTTCGGCATTACGTTTGAGCAGGGCCGCAACGACCTTGTTATAGATAAGGATATGCTGAAAAATATTGTATCCGAAAACAAAGCGCTGCCGGAGGCCGCAAAAATAGATATGATTGTGGCCCTAATAACGCTTAAATATACCCAATCTAACTCCGTCTGCTATGTTAAGGACGGTCAGGCCATAGGTGTGGGCGCGGGTCAGCAGAGCCGCATCCATTGCACGCGCCTTGCGGGGCAAAAGGCGGATAACTGGTATCTGCGCCAGCATCCAAAGGTGCTCGGGCTGCAATTCGCTGAAAATATACGCCGCCCCGATAGGGACAATGCCATAGACGTTTATATATCCGATGAATATGAGGACGTGCTGGCGGACGGCGCGTGGCAAGGCATGTTCAAGGCGCGCCCTGATGTTCTGAGTGCAGAGGAAAAGAAGGCGTGGATTGCCGCACAGTCCGGCGTAACGGTCGGCAGCGATGCGTTCTTCCCGTTTGGCGATAATGTGGAAAGGGCAAGGAAGTCGGGCGTATGCTATATTGCCGAGCCGGGCGGCTCCATCCGCGACGATAATGTGATTGCCACGGCCGATAAATACGGCATGGTGCTGGTGTTTACGGGCGCGCGGCTGTTCCATCATTGAGCCGCCGCAAGGCTTCAAACATTCGTTGCCGTGCAGCTTTTACATAGCATTGGCGCACGGCATACCAATTTATGAAATTAAGGGAGGGCTCCATGAACATTCTGGTAGTAGGCGGCGGCGGCCGTGAGCATGCCATCGTCAGAAAATTAAAAGAGAATCCCAAAGTGGAGACTATCTATTGCGTTCCGGGAAACGGCGGTATTGCCGCCGATGCCGTGTGCGTTGCGGAAATAGGTGCAAAGGATATCCCGGCACAGGTGGCGTTCGCAAAAGCCCACGATATTGGCTTTGCCGTGGTTGCGCCCGATGATCCGTTGGTACTGGGCGCGGTGGACGCGCTGGAAGCTGCGGGCATACCCTGCTTCGGCCCCAAGGCAAATGCGGCAATAATTGAAGGCAGCAAGGTTTTTTCTAAGGAGCTGATGAAAAAGTACGCTATACCCACGGCGGATTATCGGGTGTTTACCGATGCAGCCGCCGCAATGGATTATGTTAAAACCTGTCCTTTGCCCGTGGTGGTAAAGGCGGACGGCCTTGCATTGGGCAAGGGAGTGCTTATTGCCGAAACGCGAGAGGACGCCGTTTCCGCCGTGGAGACCATAATGCTGAACCGCGCCTTCGGCAGCAGCGGCAGCAGGGTGGTGGTGGAGGAGTTTTTGACGGGGCCTGAGGTTTCCGTACTGGCCTTTACCGATGGCGATACGGTTGTTCCAATGGTTTCGTCAATGGACCATAAACGGGCGCACGATGACGATAAGGGGCTGAACACGGGCGGAATGGGCACAGTGGCTCCGAATCCGTACTATACAGACGATATCGCGCGCATATGCATGGAAACGATCTTCCTGCCAACCGTGCGCGCCATGAACGCGGAAGGCCGTACATTCCGCGGCTGCCTGTATTTCGGGCTGATGCTTACGCCAAACGGCCCAAAGGTAATTGAATACAACTGCCGCTTCGGGGACCCTGAAACGCAGGTGGTTCTGCCCCTGCTTGAAAGCGACTTGCTTACAATAATGCACGCCTGCCGCAACGGTACGCTGGCGGATACGGAGGTCAAATTTTCAGATGGAGCCGCATGCTGCGTAATAATGGCCTCAAGCGGCTATCCGGAGCATTATGAAAAGGGCTTTGCCATAACCATGCCCGCCGAAACCGCCGCCAATACCTATGTGGCGGGGGCAAAGCGCGATAATGGCCGCCTACTGACGAGCGGCGGACGGGTGCTTGGCGTCACCGCCACGGCAGCGGATTTGAAAAGCGCCGTTGAAAAAGCCTATGAGCGGGTGGAGAGCGTACAATTTGAAAATGCGTTTTATCGGCGTGATATCGGCAGACGCGCGCTTGAAGCGCTTAAACAATGAAGGGAGCAAGCGCAGGTATGGTTTATAGAGTATATGTAGAAAAGAAAGAAGCGTTGGCAAACGAAGCCCGCGCCCTGTTGGAGGATTTGCGGGAATTTCTCGGCATTCGTTCGCTGACGGGAATAAGGCTGCTTAATCGCTATGATTTAGAGAATATCAGTCGGGGGCTGTTCGACTACGCCGTAAAAACTGTGCTTTCTGAGCCGCAGCTCGATACCGTGAGCTATGACCCGCCGGAGGGAGGCACCGTTTTTGCCGTGGAGTATCTGCCCGGTCAGTACGATCAGCGGGCGGACTCCGCCGCACAGTGCATCCAGATATTGTCGCAGGGGGAACGCCCCGTTGTGCGTACAGCGCGGGTGTATGTTTTGGAAGGCACGCTGACGGAAGAACAGACCGCGGCCATAAAGAAATATGTAATCAACCCTGTTGAAAGCCGTGAAGCATCGCTTGCGCTGCCGCAAACGCTGCAAATGGAATATGATATCCCCACCACAGTCCGCACCATAGAGGGCTTTATTGCCATGAACGGCGCGGCGCTTGATACGCTGCGTGATGAATTGGGGCTTGCAATGGATTTGGACGATTTGCAATATTTGCAGGGCTATTTCCGCGATGATGAGCATCGTGACCCCACGATTACCGAAATCCGCGTGGTGGATACCTACTGGTCCGACCATTGCCGCCACACGACATTTTCTACCCACATAGACCATGTGGAGATTCACGATGCGGCTGTTCAGGCCGCATATGAGCGGTATATTGCCGCCCGCGTTGAGGTTTACGGCGCGGAAAAGGCCGAAAAACGCCCGCAGACGCTTATGGACATTGCTACCATAGGCGCAAAGGTACTTAAAAAGCGCGGCCTGCTGCCGGAGCTTGACGAAAGCGAGGAAATAAACGCCTGCTCCATACACGTTACCGCTACGGTTGATGGCGAGGAGCAGGACTGGCTACTGATGTTCAAAAACGAAACCCATAACCACCCGACTGAGATTGAACCATTCGGAGGCGCTGCCACCTGCATAGGCGGCTGCATACGTGATCCTTTGTCCGGCCGGGCGTACGTCCATCAGGCAATGCGCGTAACCGGCGCGGGCGATCCGCGCGTAAGCCTTGATAAAACCCTTCCCGGCAAGCTGCCTCAGCGTAAGCTGTGCCAAACCGCCGCGGCGGGCTATTCCTCTTACGGCAACCAAATAGGCCTTGCCACGGGCCATGTGGCGGAGCTTTACCATGAAGGCTATATTGCAAAGCGTCTGGAATGCGGCGCGGTGGCGGCGGCGGCTCCGGCATATAATGTCCGCCGCGAATGCCCTGCACCGGGGGATGTGGTAATCCTGCTGGGCGGCCGCACAGGGCGGGACGGTATAGGAGGCGCAACGGGCTCTTCCAAAAGTCATAACCTCAAATCCCTGTCCACCATGGCGTCGGAGGTTCAAAAGGGCAATGCCCCCGAGGAACGCAAGCTGCAGCGCCTGTTCCGCAACGGCGCCGTGACACGCCTTATAAAGCGCTGCAACGATTTTGGCGCGGGCGGCGTCAGCGTTGCAATAGGCGAACTGGCGGACGGGCTGCACATCGATTTGGACGCCGTGCGCAAAAAGTACGAAGGGCTGGACGGCACGGAGCTTGCGATCTCCGAATCGCAGGAGCGCATGGCCGCGGTCGTAGCACCCGAGGATGCCGAGGCATTCATCGCCGCTGCAAATGCGGAAAACTTAGAGGCTTATCAGGTTGCCGTGGTAACGAAGGAGCCGCGAATGGTAATGGAGTGGAACGGGGCGGTAATTGCCGATTTAAGCCGCGAATTTTTGAACACAAACGGCGCCGTAAAGCATGCCGCCGTCCGCGTGGCGGAAAAGGAACGCGCGGAGCTTGCAAGGCCCCACTTCCGTTCTCTGCGCGATATGGCTGCAAGCTTAAAGTGCGCCTCCCGCCGCGGACTTGCGGAGCGGTTTGACAGCACGGTAGGCGCAGGCTCCGTATTGATGCCCTTCGGCGGCAAAACACAGCGTACTCCGGCGCAGGCCATGGCCGCCGTGTTCCCCGTGCTGCCCGGTCAAGCTACCGATCAGGCAAGCGTAATGGCATGGAGCTGCGACCCTGAGCAGACCTCGGTAGACCCGTATATAGGGGCATATAATGCGGTTTACACATCCATGGCTAAGCTTGTTGCCGCCGGTGCAGACTATAAAAAAGCATATCTCAGCTTTCAGGAGTTTTTTGAAAAGCTCCGCAACGAGCCCGAGCGTTGGGGTAAGCCATTCTCCGCATTGCTTGGCACGGTAGACGCGCAGTTGGAGCTTGGCGCCGCCGCCATAGGCGGCAAGGATTCCATGTCCGGCACATTCCTTGATTTAGATGTGCCGCCAACGCTTATATCCTTCGCCGTTGCGCCGCTAAAGACGGGAGAGGTGTTATCCCCTGAATTTAAGGAAGCAGGCCATCCCGTGTATCTGTTCTCCGGCGCTGATACGGAAAGTCTAAAGGCGGCGTGGGAAGCGCTGCATACACTGGCGCTGAACGGTAAGGTTCGTGCTGCGTGGGCTGTGGAAAACGGACTTTCCGAGGCTGTTATGAACATGTCCTTCGGCAACAGAATCGGCTTTGCGGCCGAAAATATGTCAATAGATTGGAACACACTGCTTCCCGGTTCCGTTGTGGCGGAGCTGACGGAGGATACGGCGCATGCCGTTCGCATTGGCGTTACCACAGCCGAGCCTGTTGTGCGCATTGCAGATGACAGCGCAACGGTTTCCGAACTGCTTGCCTTGAACGAGGGCGTTTTGGAATCAGTATATCCAAGCCGAACGGCCGAAGATGCGGCGGAGGTTCCCACTTTGTCCGCGCCGTCCGTCACCCGTGCTGCGCCCAAGGTGGGCGTAGCCGTTCCAAAGGTGCTGATACCCGTATTCCCCGGCACAAACTGCGAATATGACTCCGCACGCGCCGTAAAGCGCGCCGGACTTGAACCGAAAATAATGGTGCTGAACAATCGATCCGCGCAGGACGTGGCGGAATCCATTCACCGCTTCGCGGGTGCCGCACGAAACAGCCAAATAATATTTATCCCCGGCGGCTTCTCCGGCGGTGACGAGCCGGACGGCTCCGCCAAGCTCATAACCGCCTTCTTCCGCAATCCCGAGGTGCGGGACGCGACAATGGATCTGCTTAAAAACCGCGACGGCTTGATGCTTGGCATATGCAATGGCTTTCAGGCGCTCATCAAATTGGGACTTGTGCCGTACGGTGAAATAATTGATGCCGACGAGAATTGCCCAACGTTGACCTTCAACACAATCGGCCGCCATCAGTCGCGTTTGGTGCGCACCCGCATCGCCTCAAACCGTTCGCCGTGGCTTGCAGGGACGCAGTTGGGGGATATATATACCGTTCCCGTTTCCCATGGCGAGGGCCGCTTCCTGTGCAGCGATGAATTGGTGCGGAAGCTTGCGGCAAACGGCCGGATTGCTACGCAGTACGTTGACGAAAACGGAGTGCCCGGAATGGACATTGATGTGAACCCGAACGGCTCCGTTTGGGCCATAGAGGGCATCACTTCTCCCGATGGGCGGATATTGGGCAAGATGGGCCATTCCGAGCGCATTGCCGACGGCTTGTACAAAAACGTGGACGGCCGCTATGACATGAAGCTGTTCCAATCCGCAAAGGAGTATTTCAATATCTGATACGGCGCGGCTCTTTGAGAGAGGGCGGGCTTCAATTAAATAATCTAAACGCCTCAAGCCCCCGGAAATTGTTTTTTTCGGGGGCGTATTTCCACAAATGCATCTATTCCTTATTGTACGCAGAATGGTGGGAGAGGGCGTCAATAAAACTTTTTTCAAAAACGCTGTAAGGTTTTTCGATTTGTACAGTCTTATATATGAACGGGGCAGGGAGGTGAGCAGGTGACGGACTTTGAACAGATATACAGGGACTATTTTCATGATGTGTTCCTCTATGTTCGGCGGCTGTCAGGCGGAGACGAACGGCTATCCGAGGATATTACCGGCGAGGCTTTCTTTCGCGCGCTGAAGCGCATTGATACCTTTCGCGGCGACTGTGATATTCGCGTGTGGCTGTGTCAGATTGCAAAGAACTGTTACTACACCCACCTGAAACAAAGCCGCAGGACGGAACACACGGCAGTTATTGGGCAGCTTATAGAAACAGGGGAATCGCCGGATGAAATACTGCTGCGCAGTGAGAACGCAAGGCAAATAAGGCGTCTGCTGCATGAGCTGCCGAACCCGTACAAGGAGGTTTTTATGTGGCGCACCCTTGGCGAAATGAGCTTCAAGGACATTGGTAAGCTGTTTCACAAAACGGAAAACTGGGCATGCGTTACCTATCACCGGGCGCGAAAAATGCTCCGGACAGGAATGGAGGTTGAAGAAAATGAAGAATGAATGCAGCATAGTCCGCGATATACTGCCGTTGTATGCGGAAAAAATGGTATCAAAGGATACGGCGGAGTTCGTAAAGGGGCATCTGGAAAATTGTCCCGTATGCCGTGCGGAGCTTGAAAAATTGCGGGAGCCTGTGGAGGTGCAGGCGGAGCCGCAGACGGATATAGACGCCGCGCCGCTGAAACGGCTGAAAAAGGCGCTGCTTATGAAAAAGGTGCAGACAATACTATGTACGGCGGCTGTGCTGCTGGCGCTGGTGCTGTCGGTCATCTCTTTTCTGACCGCGCCGAAATACTTTGCCTATTCGCCGGAGCTGGTGACAGTGACAAAAACCGAAGGAGGCCATATCGTCCTCTCTTTCGACGAAAGGATAACAAATTATACCCTCCAAAAAATCATTACAGGCAAAGATATAAAAGAAGCGGTTTATTATCTTGAGGTTTGGACTACACCTTGGGACAGGCTGACCGGGCGGCATGGTATACAGAATGCTTTGGTGCGGGAAACAACCGGCTTGCCGGTATATATATTCTTCCAGCAGAATTATGCGCTAAACGATGTTGATATGGATTCTGTCTGTATCTATGGAAATCTTAGCAGGCTGAATGGCAGTTGGGTGTCACTGCCGGGACTTTCACTTGGATATTGGCTGCTGTTCAATATTGCGCTGTTTTTAATTCTTGGATGCGTGTGGTTCATCCTTCGCAGGAAGGAGCATATCCGTCGCTGTATAGAGCGGGCAATTCTGCTTCCCGTTGCCTACGGGCTGGGGCATCTGTGCGTGCTGGGCTTCCGCACCGCATCCTATTCACAATGGCGCGATTTTCAGCTTATATTTGCCATAGGGGTGCTGTTCTACTGCGCCATGCTGCTGGCATTGAGCATCTTCTACAAAAGGAAGGAAATAAAAGATGCTAAAATGGAATAATGAAGCAAAACTTGTATGAGAATTTATGCATTTGCTCTTGCAATTTAATGTAATATCTGCTATCATTAAGTTACAAAAGAGATAGAGTGAGCGGATAGATTCCCCCATAGGTTGGAGCATGGGGAAGGTGGTGCCGACAGTAAGCTGTAATCGTCCAATGGAAGCCGTCGTTAACGGCAGGAGCATCGTAAGCGGTGCTTGAATTTAAGCAGGGCGCATATTTAACAGATGAATAAGTGGCGCCATGATTCTGAAGAAAGAGGGGTTTCAATGATGCTGGACATTAAGAATGAGGGATAGCCCTTGACTGTATCGGGTTACGGCAGTCAGGGGCTATCTGTTTTATATGGGTAAATTATGACGGCGGCTGTAATGCGGCCTGTTTTTTTACCCTTATTTCATCTTTACCGTCCGCATAACTCCTGCAACAACGGTGATTGCCACTATTATCGCAATAACTGCGAAGGCCGCAAGCGCGCTTATCCACCATTGGCTCATGGCGCGCTTTTGCTCTTCCTCGGCCTGCTTTTCGGCGTCGGTCTTTTCTCCGGCGATCACCGGCTGCTTTATCTCGGTGGAAAGCTGCTGCTCGACGGTGTGGGTTTCGCCCGCGTCGTTCGTGTATGTAATGGTGTAAACGGCGCTGGTCTTGCCGTAGTTTTCGGTATAGCCCTCCGTCATGGAGAGCATACCCACGAACACCTTCATCTCCCCGTATCCCGCCTGCCCCGGCTGAATGTCCCCCAAGAACACGCTGGAGGTGGGGAAAAGCCCCGCGCCGCTCAGGTTCACGGTGACGTTCCTGAGCGGGCTTTTGCCTATGTTGAACACGTTGGCGGGCAGGGATATCGTTTCGCCCGCTGTGACCTTCTTCGGCAGGGAAACGGGGTCGCAGCTCATCTTCGCGGGCTGGGTAACGTGGACGAGGAATGTCCGCGTGTTGGTATACACTCCGCCGTAAAGGTCAACGTAGTCCAGCGTAACGTAAAAGGGCTGCTCGCCCGCAAGCACGTCCCCGGTGGTGCGGAGCGCGAATGAAACGGTTGCGCTTTCGCCGCTTGCAATGTTCTCCAAGTGCATCGCGCTGTTCGTGTCCGCCGGTATTATCCCCGCCGCCTCGCTCCCGTAGGACAGCCGCACGGAGCGGGCGCGTATCGCGCCAATGTTGTCTATCGTGACAGTAGCCGTGAACTCGTCGCCGCCTGTGACGGTGTCCGGCGTTATCTCGCATGCCGATATAAACAGCTCCGGCTTTTCAACCTCCTGCTTCGGCACGTCGTTCGGGTCGGGTGGGTTCTTACCGTCGGTTACGGTGACATACAGCGTAAAGCTCTGCTGCTTCTGCTGGCCCAGCACGTCGAGGTAGTCCGCCCTCAGCGTGACGGGGTAGGAGCCGTTTATCCGCCCCTTCACAAGCGGTATTTCAAGCATGAACACATACCGCCCCCAGCCGGCGGCGGTCTGCGAATAGTTGCCGAAAATAAAGGGGCTGTTCGCCGTTGCGCCGAGGTCGGCGGTAATTGTCACCTTGCCGCCATACGTTTCGCCGAGAAGCGGCAGTATGATATAGGCCCTGCCGTTGACAATCCGCGGCACATAGCCCGCGCCGTAGGTTTTATCCATGCCCTCATACAGGTTCCGGCTGTCGATGATGAGCTGATCCACAACCGGTGTGGGCGTAGGCTCCGCAGGGCTTGGAGACGGCGCGGTCGAGGGCGTGGTTATCTCTGTTGGCTCTGCTGTCGGCGATGCGTCGGGCGAGGGGGAAGCCGTCCCATCCTCCGCAAGCGCGGTCATGCCAAAGCCGATTATCATCACAAGAAAGAGCGCAAAACCAATAATCATTTTTTTCATTCCTCATACCCCCTTATGGCGGTCATTATCCCATTGTCCATTTCGCACACGGTGTCGCAAAGCTCGTCAATATCGCCCTGATTGTGACTTGCAAGGAGTATTGTTTTGCCCTGCTCCTTCAGCCCCTTTATAAGCTGCCGCATTTCCTTTACGCCGTGCTTGTCAAGGCCGTTGAGCGGCTCGTCCAGTATCAGCAGCGCCGGGTCTTCCATTATGGCCTGCGCTATGCCCAGCCTTTGCCGCATTCCGAGGGAATACTTCCCCACGGGCTTTTTCATCAGCGGGTCCAGCCCCACCCGGCGGATGGAGGCCGCTATTTGTTCAAGCCCTATCTTATTATTCAGCGAAGCTAATATCTCAAGGTTCTTCACGCCCGTGATATTCGGCAGAAACCCCGGCGTTTCGATGATAATGCCCATGTCCGGCGGGAAGTCCACGTCCCTGCCTACGTGCTTGCCGTTTACAATAACCTCGCCCTCGGTGGGTATCAGGAAGCCGCATATGCACTTCATCAGCACCGTTTTGCCGCTGCCGTTGTTGCCCACTATGCCGTGTATCTTCCCTTTCTCAAAATCGCGGGAAACGTTTTTTAATACCCGCTCCTGACCGAAGGACTTGGATAGGTTTTGAACGCTTATGGCTATCTTTTCGTTTCCCATGTTTAGCCCTCCGTTCCGGTAAAATTGAAGTTATAGTTCCGCACCGCCCGAAGGGAAAGGAAAAAGCACAGGGCGATGAGCATTGCGAATATAAGATACGTCTGCCAGAGCCGCGGCAGCAGGTCGTAGCCGAAGTTGTGCATGTGATACGTGGCCTGATTCAGCGGCGAAAGCCAGCCCACGGCAACGTTCGCCTTGTACATAAGCTCATCCGGAAGCTGAAACACGGCCTTGATGGTCTGCGGATTAAGCAGAAAGCCGAACAGGCTGAACGCGAACACGGCGGCTATCCCCGCAAGCTGCCCGCGCCTTAAGTTGAACAGCAGCATTATGAACACCATCAGAAGGGTATACAGCAGCATCAGCAGGAAGATTGTCGCCATGCACTCATACGGGCGGCTCATCTCCAGCGTTTTCACGAGCGCAGGCAGGGCCACCTTTTGCCCCGCGCCGGAGTAGCCGAGGATTGCTGCGGTCTCGCTCCACATATTGCCAACAAAGCTTTGCCGCATACAGACCAGGGAGGTGGAAACCAGTATGAACGCAAGGTATATAAGCGTTGCCAATGCGATATACGCCGCCTGCCCCATGAGCCAGGTCTTGCGGTCTATGCGCATGAGGTAAAATGGCGTGGCGCTTGATATGAAGGGCATGTCCGCAAAGAGCAGAAGCAATAGCAGCGAGGAAAGAAGTATTGAGTTGCTGTCTCCGAACGTCCACACGAAGGCTTCCACAAGCTGCATTGTGGTATCGTACTCCTTGGCGAACTTCACGGCCTTGTCGGACAGCAGGAAGCAAAGCACGAACGCAAGGCAGAAGGTGATAACTATTCTTGGGTTTTTGTGCCAGCGGCGGAAGTTGTACCGGGTCACGGCGAAGATCTGCTTCGGCTTCATATCCTCTCCAGCCTCCTTTTCGCGGCGTATGCAAAGGCAAGGGCCATGAGCAGGCTGAACTCCGTCAGCAGCACCGCCACGCCTATTTTACCGAACACCCACCTTGGGGACGGGCTGAGCCACTCCCGCGGGTACAGCACGAAGAGCTTATCGAAGTACCGCTCATACAGGATTATGAGCAGATAGAACAGCACAAACGGCGAGGCGTATGCCATGTATTTGCTATCGGTAAGCGCGGCAAAGGTCATGCCTGTCAGCGACCAGAAGGCCCCCGATGCGAAGAACATGAGCACGGTTTCAGCAAGGCTGCCGAAATAATTCGGCACGCTTTCGCCGGCTTTGGGGTAAGCTTCCATTGGCAGGAACATGAGCGCGGCAAAGCCGTATGCCGCCAATATGCCAAGCGCCAGCACCAGCCCGCCGGATACGGCGCAGCCCACGGCCTTCCCCGCGATATACCGCGGCACGGTTGTGCGGGGCAGGTATTCCTTTATGAAGCCGCTCTTCACATCGTCAATGAAGGACGCGGTATACGGCAGCGCGGCGACTATGGGCAGGGCCAGCGCCATGGCCTCGGACGACAGCGCGCCCATGATAAGGTCGCTGTGGAAGCCGGGGGAAAGCAGCT
>OHOZ01000451.1_pt1 | contig 25680 bp, 16 predicted proteins | sample 1569931 | NCBI WGS metagenome assembly OHOZ01 (sample SAMEA3879572, study PRJEB24766) | human gut metagenome | biome: human-associated habitat; feature: feces | place: USA | collected 1985/1987
TCAAAACAAGGTCATGGGGATTTATTGTTAGTCGTTGATGCAGGGTTTGCTATCCCAAAAGAACTTGATGTGCTTGATATTTCTCTCGATGAAAATAAACCGATGGTAATTGAAGTTCTTGCTACTTTAAGAAAAATATTCTCGGTCGAAAAAATATATATGGCAGATGAAACAAAAAAAGTAAATCCCACTTTTTTTGAAAATGTTTCGAATATGTGGGGAAAAGCAGTCCCTGTTGAAACAGTCTCTCATGTTCACCTTAAAGAAATGAGTAAGCAAGTTAAAGCTGTTATAAGGACTGGAGATTTTACCGCTTATGGAAATGTTATATTAGTATCGGGTTCTGGCGAACGTTGGTATTCTGAAAAGCCTTAGAAAAAAATATTATAGTGAAAACACCTTTAATTAATTACTGTTATGAACATTCATCCAGTTGACCTTACAATTATCATTGCTAGCTTGGTTGCGGTTATAGGAATCGGCATCTATCAAATGCGTAAAAAGTCAGAAACCAGTGACGGCTTCTTCTTGGCCGGTAGAAATTTGAAATGGCCTTTTATTGGCTTATCGCTCTTTGCTGGCAATATATCTACTATCCATCTTGTAGGCTTAGCTTCCTCTGGATTCAATGAGGGGTTTGTATGGGGGGCATTTGAATGGTTGGCAGTTGTTACTCTCATCATATTGGCTCTCATATTTGCACCATTTTACTTTAAGAGTCGAGTTCAAACTCTTCCTGAATTTCTAGAAAGGCGCTATGACTCACGCTCACGTACAGTTTTTGCGCTTATAGCAATAATATCAGCTCTTGCTGTACATATTGGGATGAGTATGTATGCCGGAGCATTGATATTCAATCGTTTTTTTGGAATTAGTATTATTCTTTCCATTTCTTTGATCTCAACAATTACATTGATTTATTATTTGCTTGGTGGCTTGAGGGCAATTGTCGTAACACAAGCCTTGCAAACAGGCATTTTGCTGTTTGGCTCTGCTGCCTTGACTTTCATTGGGATTAAGAATGTAGGAGAAACCGGGTATGTTAACAGCATTGCAGATTTTATAAACTTATTACGCCCAGGGCAAATGGATGCCTTGCATACAAGTGAGAGTATTGGCATATTAACCGATTCAATCAATGAGGAATATTCTAAGAATGGTTTTGAAATAGTTTCGTCCAGTGGTCTTACATGGATTGTGTGCCTTATTGGTTATCCTATTCTGGGGTTGTGGTATTGGTGCTCTGATCAAACAATTGTACAGCAGGTATTGGCAGCTAAGACAAAAAAAGATGCTCAAACAGGTCCTATATTTGCAGGAATCCTAAAACTTTTCACACCATTCCTGATGATACTCCCAGGTATTATTGGATACGTTCTGCTTAAAGATGATATTTTTGCTGCCGCTAAACTAGCAGGAGTATCCAAGCCCGGCGACATGGCATTAAATATATTGATAGAAAAGTTTCTACCAGTTGGTCTTCAGGGTATTTTCTTTTCAGCTTTGCTCGCAGCGTTAATGAGTACAATCGCTGCTGCATTGAATAGTATTTCAACACTGGTTTCTATTGATATTGTCAAAAGAATGAATCCAACAATCAAGGAAAAGAAATTAGTAAACTGGGGACGAATTTCTGCTTTTGTAGTTATGGTAATTGCTGCCGTCTGGTCCACACAAGGAGATAAGTTCTCTAGTATTTTTGAGGCCATAAATAAAGTTGCTTCTGCATTGGCTCCTTCGGTTGCTACAGTCCTTTTGATGGGTGTCATTAGTAAACGAGGTACAAAAGAAGCTTCTCTGTACACTCTTCTAATAGGCTTAGTCTTAGGGATTGTCGCTTTTTCTTTAGACTTTCCTCCCATCTCCGGGAAAATGTATATAACTGATGGGCTTGGAATGCCATTTATGGTACAAGCATTTGTCTTATTTGTAATTTGCAATATCATCTATTGGATAATTAGCTTTAATACACCTCGTCCGCCGGAAGAAATTACAAATAAATATTGCTGGGAAACACCTTTAGCGTTCTTAAAAGGCAAAATTCAAGGATGGGCTGATCCGCGTATGCTTTGTTTGTACTTGCTTTTGGTGTTAATCGCTCTGTATACTATTTTCTCAGGTTTATTTTTCTAAACAGATAACCAATTAATATAAATAATGAAACAGGCACAGATTGTTAAGCCAGGGGAACTTAGGTTCGTTGAAGTTGATGACTTGAGTTCAAAACAATTAAAAGAGGATGAAATCCTATTGAAAATAGAGACAATAGGAATTTGTGGAGGCGATATTCATGTAATGCATGGACAACATCCTTTTGTAACCTATCCCGTTATACAAGGGCATGAATATGGTGCACAAGTTGTTGCAATAGGGAAATCAGTAACTAAAGTTCAAGTCGGCGATAAAGCCACTGCTCGTCCTCAGTTAGTTTGTGGTGTTTGCTCACCCTGCAAGAAGGGGAGATGGAATGTTTGTCAAAACCTCCGTGTACAAGGGTTTCAAGCTCCAGGTGCTGCACAGCCTTTCTTTATTGTGCCAGAGGATCGTTTGATTAAAGTTGACAATGCGCTCTCGTTTGATGATGTGGCAGTAATAGAACCTTGTGCCGTAGGAGCGCATGCAACATCTAAGCCAAAGACACTAGAAGGTTTGAACGTTGTGGTTACTGGTGCTGGAACTATAGGTAACCTTGTTGCACAATTTGCAAAAGCACGAGGAGCAAAAAAAGTACTTATTACTGACGTTAGCGATCTCAGATTAGAGAAAGCAAAGCAATGTGGTATAGAATTTACTGCCAATGTGCTAAAGGAGAATTTCTCAGATGCAATTCAACGTGTATTTGGAGATGAAATGTACCAAGTTGGATTTGAAGTATCAGCCGCCCAACAGTGTATTACAGATTTAGTATCAACTATTGAAAAAGGTAGCGAAATTATTATTGTGGGTGTTTTCTCAAAACCGGCTTTAGTTGACTTGGCCATAGTGGACGAACATGAGTTGTCAATCATCGGTTCTATGATGTATTTCCATGAAGACTTCGAATTGTCGGCCCAATGGCTAAAAGAAGGCAAAATAAATGTAAAGCCTCTGGTTACACAACATTTTACATTTGATGATTACGCAAAAGCGTATAATTATATTGACTCTGACAGAGAAAAATGTATGAAGGTAATTATTAATATGCAATAAATAACAAAATAAGATGAAAACGCCTTTAGTTATAGGAATTGGGGAATTGCTTTGGGATGTGCTTCCAAGCGGTAAGCAGCTAGGTGGTGCGCCATTTAATTTTGTATATCATGCGCAAAAATTAGGCGCAACATGTATTGGGATTAGTGCTGTTGGGAAAGATGAACTAGGGGCAGAAATCATCAAAACCCTATCAGGAAAAGGCCTCTCTACTCAGTATATTCAACAAAACGAATATCCTACAAGTACTGTAGATGTAAAACTGGATGAAAAAGGTATTCCCAATTATGTTATTCATGAAAATGTAGCCTGGGATTATATTCAGTACACAAAAGAGATTGGGGAATTAGTAGCAAATGCAGATATCGTTTGTTTTGGCTCATTAACGCAACGCAATTCAGTTTCTCAATTATCGGTAAAAAGCATATTAAACATGTGTAAGCCAGCGTGCATGAAAGTTTTTGATGTCAATTTAAGACAAAGTTATTACTCTAAAAAAGTTATTGAAGAATCTCTTGGAATATGTACTGTTCTTAAATTGAATGAAGATGAACTTCCTGTGTTATGCAAATTGCTTAGAATAGAAGGCAGCAACGAAATAGAAAAGCTTAAAGCTATAATGAATTGCTATCAGATAGATACAGTAGCATATACACTTGGAGTGAATGGGAGCTATATAATAGCATCGGAAGCAACCTCTTTCATGGAAACCCCTAAAGTAGAAGTGAGAGATACCATTGGAGCTGGTGATGCTTTCACAGCTGCTATGGTTATTGAAATAGCTAAAAAGCAATCATTAAAAGATATTCATAAGAAAGCTATAGAAATCTCCGCAACAGTTTGTACAAAGAATGGGGCTATGCCTGCATACTAAAAGAAAATAATAGGATCAAGTTACGTTTTAACAGCAAAATAAGATTTAAATATTAATCAAAATAATTGAAGAACATGAAATCATTCAACTATCATCAATCAACAAAGATCATTTTTGGAAGAGGGAGAATCTCTGAATTAGGTACTGTTGCCTCGGGATATGGTAAGAAAGTACTATTGGTGACCACTCCTGCATTAATTCCTGAATTGAAATTACAGTATGAAAAAGTAATTGACATACTTGAAACCGCTGGATTAGAAGTTGTTCATTACGATGGCGTTTGCCCAAATCCCACTGTGCAATCTGTTACAGATGGAGCTATATTAGCTAGAGAAAGTGGCATTGAGGTTATTGTAGGCTTAGGCGGTGGATCGAGTATGGATACAGCCAAAGCAATATCAGTGGAAGCGACACATAATGGAACAAGTTGGGATTACTTGTTTTTTAAAACACCTCAACCTGATCCTAAGAAATTGCTCCCGGTCATAGCGATAAGCACCACATCTGGAACTGGCTCTCAGGTAACTCAAGTGGCAGTCGTAACTAACACCGAAGCACGTGATAAGTCAGCCCTTTTTAACAATATCCTATATCCTAAAGTAGCAATTATTGACCCAGAATTGATGTTGACTGTTCCCCGTTTTATTACAGCAACAACAGGGTTTGACGTGTTTTGTCATGCATTTGAAAGTATTATAAACGTGTCGAGTACCCCATATACTGACCTGCTTGGTTGGGAAGCTGTTGAAATTGTCATAAACACGTTGCCAGCATTAGTAAATGATTTAAATAATATAGAGCTGCGTGAGAAAATGGCTTGGGCAGATTTGCTGGGGGGACTTAGTATTGCAAATGCCGGTGTAACGCTGCCTCATGGCATGGGGATGGCTATTGGTGGTATGTATCCACAAGTTGCTCACGGCGAAGGACTAGCTATTGTTTATCCTGCTTTCGTAGAGTTCACCCAAGCCACAGCAGCAGATAAATTTGCACGTTTAGCAAGAATCATGAATCGTGAACTAAGAAATATCAAAGATGAAAAGGCTGCTGCTATGTGTAAGGATGAAATGGTTGAATTTTTACAAAAATTAGGAATAGCCAAAAGATTATCAGATTGTGGAATGCCACAGGAAGATATAGAAGTACTAGCTAAACAGTGTATGGTACTTCCAGACTTCAAAGCAAATCCCAGGGTTGCTACTTATGAAGAAATGATTGAATTAGTTACAAAAAGTTGGTAATTTGATAATTTATGAAATCAGGAATCGTACTTCTAAATGGTAATTTTCTTATCTTAAATAATTGCTCACATGTTGGATAATTATCTTTATTGTCTAATTCCTGATTAACAGCTCTAAAAAAACGCTAGTTTACGGCAAAAAATTATTAACCTTTAAACTAATAAAAAAACAATGCAACATTATTTATATATGTTATTCCTCCTATTGTTCTTCCCAGTAACAATGATGGCACAACAATTTGTATCAAGTACTACAAAACAATCAATGGATATTCAATGGGATGCCAAGAGCCTTATCATTGATGGCCATCGTGTAGTCCCTGCGATGGGCGAAATGCATTATTCACGTATACCCGAGGCTGAATGGAGAGGAGAACTGGAGAAAATGAAGGAAGGAGGCATCAACATTCTTGCTACTTATATACTATGGAATCACATAGAGGAAGTTGAAGGACAGTTTGACTGGAGTGGCCAGCGTAATCTGCGTAAGTTTCTCAAGCTCTGTAAAGAAGTTGGTATGGCGGTTGTCATCCGTATAGGTCCATGGTGCCATGCTGAAGTGCGCTTAGGCGGTATTCCTGACTGGGTATTTACTAAAGAGTGTGAAACACGTACAGAAGACCCCGTATTTATGGAATTATCAACTTATTGGTATCGCCAGGTCTTTACTCAAGTACAGGGTCTGCAGTGGAAAGACGGCGGACCAATTATCTCTTGCCAGTTTGATAATGAGTACCATGGTCATGGTAGCTACCTTATGTCACTGAAAAAGATTGCCAATGAGATCGGTTTCAACCTGCCATTCTATACCCGTACCGGATGGCCGGAGTTAGCTTCACCTATACCATACGGTGAGATGCTCCCACTCTTTGGCGACTATGCCGACGGTTTTTGGGAACGTAGCATTGTTGAGGCTGCTGGCGATTACTGGCAGGCTTTCCACTTCAAGTCTCATCGCATAGGTGCCGATATGGGCAACCTGGAGGGTAGAAAGTATGAAGAGAAGAAAGTAAAACAAGAAGACGAGCAGTACTATCCTTATTTCACTTGCGAATTAGGTGGTGGTATGGTTCCATCCTATCATCGTCGTGTCTACCTTTATCCAGAGGATGCTTATTCTATGGCGGTAGTAAAACTCGGTTCCGGTAGCAACCTACTGGGCTATTATATGTACCATGGTGGTACCAACCCGGAGGGTAAACTTACCTACCTGAACGAGATACAAAATACCATCGCTACCAACTATAGCGATCTGCCTGTAAAGACCTATGAATTTCAGGCCCCACTCGGCGAGTTTGGTCAGAAGAACCCTCATTACTATACATTACGCAAATTGCACCTCTTCATGAAGACTTTCGGAGAGATGCTCGCGCCAATGGATGCTTACTTCCCTGTAGTCAACCATCAACCTAAGCAGGGCGACGATAGCTTCCTGCGCTGGAGCTACCGCTCATTTAACGATAGTGCCTTTGTGTTTATCAATAACTATGAACGTTTGCAGAACCTTACGGACAAGAAGAATATACAGTTCAATGTTTGCGGTGTGCAATTTCCACAGAAGGCTATCACCATTCCTGCCGGTACAATGGCTATATTGCCTGTTAACATCCGTGTAGAGGATATCAAAATCAAGTATGCCACTGCTCAGATCATCACCCGTGAGCGTAATAGCCAAGGTCGTATGCAGCTTTTCCTGCAGAAACTCAATGGTGTCGATGCCGAGTTATGCATCAACGGAAAGACGATGAAGAGAGTGAAGCCACGCGGTGAGGTGCATCCAGTCTACCAGAGTGAGCTTGTAGACGTATTTCTGCTTACGGACGAGCAGGCCAACCATTACCATATGGAGCCGGAACAAACTGTAAAAGCAACAAAGGTCAACTTCCGCAAGGTGAAGGAAGCTGGTCCGTTGCGCACTATCACCATCGGTGTGAGCAAAGTAGCCGAAGCACCTATTGATGCCGATTTCAATGATGCAGCCGTTTATCTCATTGATGTCCCATCCCACGAGGGGCTGCTTGATATCGAATATCAGGGTGACGTAGCCAGGCTCTATGCCAATGGCAAGTTTATTAGTGATAACTTCTACAATGGTCGTCATTTCCAGTATGGTCTTTGGCGCCTGCCTAAGGATTGCACTCAAATGGAATTGCGCATTCTTCCTATCCAAAAGAATGCACCTATTTACTTTCCGCGTGAGGCCGATCACACACCGGGTGAGAAAGTTATAACAGTAAATCATCTTACAAAATAAAGTGAAATATATGATAAGCAAAAAAGTTGAAATGAATAAGATTTTAGTTTTTGGCATTATTCTTTTTCTTTTTGTGGGCTGTAAGTCAGAGAAGATAAATATGTCTAAAATGCCGGAACGTGGATTTTACAGTACTCGTCCGGCTAGACAATGGGAAGAATCCCTTGTTACCGGAAATGGGACAATGGGAGCTATGATAGAGGGAAATCCATATCATGAGTCTGTTGTATTTAATCATGCACTTCTTTATCTTCCCCTTAATAAACCGCTTAAACCTGTGAGCCAGGGAAAGCATCTGGATAAATTGCGAAAAATGATGTTGGAAGGTAAATATGGCGAAGCTGCACAATTTATTGTTGATTTGGCAAATTCGGAAGGATATAAAGGAAGCCATATCACTGATCCTTTTATTCCTGCCTTCAGGATGAATATAGTAAGTGATTCTTTGGCAACTGAGAATTATGCTCGAACTGTAGATTTCACAACAGGCGAAGTAGAGGTTAAATGGGAAGACAAAAATGGGACGTTCAGTAGAAAAGTTTTCATATCAAGGTCGGATAATGTTGTGGTAATCAGATTGTGCTCAGAAGGAAATGGGGTGATTAATACAACATTGAATCTTTCGCAAGTGACAACGCGTAATGAGTGGTGGATAGATAAGTTTATGTTGGGCGACAACTTTGGTCTTAAAAAGCGGGAGTCCACCACTATAGAAAAAGGATTGTCTTTCAGAGCTTGGTATGAAAGACCTTGGGATGGAAGCCTCAAAGGATACGAGGGAGTTGTAAAAGTTGTCCGTGCCGATGGAGAAGTACGCACCGATGCTGATAACCTTACTATTAGTGGGGCTACGGATGTTTTGTTATTGGCTCGTGTCGAACCTTCTTCCGATATGGATAATTCAATGATTAATGATATGTTGAATGCGTTAAGTGCACTTCCTGCTGATTATGGAAAACTACTCCAATCTCATGAAAAAATACATAAGGATTTATTTGAACGTGTATCATTAAACTTGAATGCTACAGATACCGACCGTTCTAAATCTTCTGAGGAACTATTGGAGGCTGGTGGGGAAAATCTCGCATTAATTGAGAAATTATTTGATGCTGCGCGTTTTAACATATTGTGTGCCACAGGAATAAATCCACCTAATCTTCAGGGAATATGGGGGGCGACAATGACTGCACCGTGGTCCGGTGATTATACAACGAATGGAAATCTTCCGGTGGCTATCTCTCATTATTTACAATCAAATACTCCGGAACTTATGTTGCCTCTCTTTGATAGGCTGGAATCATATATGGATGATTTTAAAGTAAATGCTCGTGAGTTATTCAATTGCCGTGGTATATACGTGCCATCCCGTTTCAGTACCCATGGGCTTAATAATCACTTTGATGCCACTTGGCCTATGACCTTTTGGACTGTAGGTGCGGCTTGGTATTCTCTTTTTTATTATGATTATTATCTATATACTCAGGATAATGATTTCCTACAAAACCGAGCTCTTCCATTTATGGAGCAAGCGGCTTTGTTTTATGAGGATTTTCTAATCGAAGGTGAAGATGGAAAATATGTATTTTGCCCGTCATATTCGCCCGAGAATCATCCTGCAAATAGTTCTAGCCAGGCATGTATCAATGCAACAATGGAGGTAATGGGAGTTAATGGACTCTTGCGTACAATTATAGAATCTAGCCGAATTCTGGGGGTGAATCAGGATAAAATATCCAAATGGGAATCTATGTTGGCAAAAATGCCTTCGTATGAACTGAATAAGGATGGCGAAATACGGGAATGGATATGGAAAGATTTGCAGGATAATCATAAACACCGGCATGCTTCTCAGTTATTTGGCCTTTATGATCTTCATGACCCATTAATTATGGAAAATGAAGAGTTGAGAATCGGATGTAAAAAAGCAATCGACCAAAGGATGAAAATCCGTCGGCAGGACAATGGCGGAATAATGGCTTTTGGTATGGTTCAATTGGCTTTTGCCGCTAGTGCTTTGGGAGAGACAGAAACTACTTACGATATGTTGAAATGGCTAGGAAACAGTTATTGGAATAATAATATGGTTTCTACACATGATCCTAAATCAACATTTAATGTAGATATCTGTGGTGGATATCCGTCATTGATAATGAAAATGCTGGTATACTCAGAGCCTGGTATGATTTCTTTGCTTCCCTGTATTCCTGAAGAGTGGTCTGAGGGATCAATTAAAGGGGTTGCTTTGCGAGGCGGAATTTTGATGGAAGAGTTGAGTTGGAATGCCCAAGGGGTAAAAGCTATTTTTCTTTCTAAGACAGGCCAAACTGTGAAAGTCTCTTTAAAAGGGAAACAGGTGGAGGAAATTGAATTAAAGGCAGGTCAGCAAATGAAGTTTTTCAATTCTAATAACGGGCTTTAATTAATAATTATATCTTTTACTACGGTAAGAACCATGAACTTTGGTTGGTTTGACCCTCCGACACCTGATTTTGATCTAAAATAGTATACAGATACTAAAAATTAAATATTAGGACCGACTGAATGTCGATTCTGAGAACTCATTTTATTTTCCGCCAAAGCCGTTTAGGCTTGGCTATTGTTAAACGAACTATTACTAATAGTATGAAACATTTTACTTTGGCATTGATTTGCCTGCTGTGTATCCCCATGATGGTGAATGCACAGAAACTGAATGTAACGGGAACAGTGGTTGACAAGCAACACGAGCCACTCATTGGGGTTTCCGTGAAAGTAGTAGATAACTCTACAGGTACATTGACAAATATTGACGGTAACTTCAATATTTCTGTCGATAAAGGTACAACGCTTGAATTTTCTTATATTGGTTATAAGACTGTTACTGTCGTAGTCAATAAGGAAAAAGTAGACGTAAAAATGGAAGAAGATGTGAGTATATTGGATGAGGTGGTTGTCATTGGCTACGGAACGCAAAAGAAGGTAGACCTTACAGGAGCTGTGGCCAATATTAACGCTAGCAAATTAAATACTCAAAGTAACTCTACTATAGGACAAGCCCTCCAGGGCAAAATTGCAGGTGTTGATGTTGTTTCTCAGGGTGGTGCACCAGGCTCGGGTTCACGTATAATGGTGCGAGGTATTGGTACATTGAATAACGCTACACCGCTCTATATCGTGGACGGCATGTATATGTCTTCTATCGATCATATCAATCCGTCTGATATTGAAAGCTTAGACGTGCTAAAGGATGCGTCGTCGGCCGCTATTTATGGTTCAAGAGCCGCCAATGGCGTAATCATTGTTTCAACCAAAAGTGGAAGTAATACGGACGGCGTACCTATAATCAAACTATCTGCCAACATTGGTGTGAGTAATCCGACGAAGTACCTTGATGTACTCGACGCTTCCGGATGGGCACAGGTAACGACATCGGCTCGGCAGGCTTCCGGACTTGCACCGCTTGAAATGGCTCAAAATCTTGATTCAAGAGAAGACAATGATTGGCAAGATCTGTTGTTTAGACCGGCCCTCATGCAAAATTATGGAGTTTCAGTTCAGGGTGGAGGGAAATATACAACCTATTATAATAGCTTTGGTTATACCAACCAGGATGGTGTGGTAAAAGGAACAGATTTCCAACGATATACAATGCAAAGCAAATTCGATCTGAAAAAAAGTATTTTTGGACTTGGTACTAACATCATATTGGAATATGACGAAAATAAACCTGAATTTGGTGGAAGTCGTGGTGGTATGATAGGGCGTATTTTACAATCCGTTCCCACATTGGCAAAATATGATGAATCAATGAAAGGTGGTTATGGTGCACAATACGGCGACGTGATCAATTTCGAGCATCCGCTTGGTATCATTGATGAAAATTTGATGCGGCGCAGGAACAATAACGCAAAGATCTTTGCAAATGTGTACTTTTCTGTAGAACCCGTAAAGGGATTGAAATATAAATTGAACTTTGCGCCCGATTTCCAGTTTCATCGCTATAGTTCCTATACTGGACTTTATGATTTTGGACTTGCGAAAAACGGTATTACTCAAGTGAGTGATCAGCAAAGCCGCAGTCGTAATATACTTCTGGAAAACTTATTAACTTTTGATAAGACATTTGGCGACCATAAAGTTTCTCTGTTGGCTGGTTATTCATATCAGGTCAGTGATTATCGGTATTTGTCCGGGTCTGGACAAGGAATGTCAGAGGGCATTATGGAGCTTGATGCTGCATCCAGTGGATTGTTTGCTGGTGGAAATTCTTCACGCTCCGTGTTGATCTCATACTTAGGCCGTGCGTTTTATTCTTACAAAAACCGATATTTGATTACCGCCACTATCCGTCGTGATGGTTCATCCAAATTTGGTCCGGCCAATCACTATGGCAATTTCCCATCTTTGTCACTGGGGTGGAATATAGCAGAAGAGAAATTCATCAAGGATAACATTAATTGGCTTGATCAATTGAAAATCCGTGGTGGTTATGGAGAACTTGGAAACCAGGAAATATCTAATTACCAGTATGCGGCTGTTGTTACTACGGGCATCAATTATCCAGATGGTCAAGGTGGAATTATTCAGGGTGCTTTCCCAAAAGACTTTGCAAATCCTGATATTAAGTGGGAAACCACGTCGATGACAAATATCGGTCTGGACTTTCTGGCTTTCAATAGCAGACTTAGTCTTACGATGGATTATTATGTGAAGAATACGAACGATATTCTGTTGACCGTACCTATTCCTATCTCAACAGGTGGTGCTAATGACCCTATTAGAAATGCCGGCAAAATACGGAATAAAGGATTTGAATTTAATCTTGGATGGAATAACCAGATATCAAACGATCTATCATATAGCTTGAATTTTATTGGCTCATTTAATAAAAACAGAGTTGTCAATATGGGTTCGGAATCACAGGTAATCACAGGTGGAGAAATACACGGTGGAACCTATACAACCAAGACTCTTGCAGGTTATCCGATAGGAGGTTTTTGGTTGATCCCAACTGATGGTTATTTCAATTCGCAAGAAGAAGTTGATGCCTATCAGAAAGACGGTACATTGATTCAACCAAGTGCAGCACCTGGTGATATCCGCTTTAAAGACACGAATAATGATGGAACGATCAATGATGATGACCGTGTATATTGTGGCAGCCCGTTTCCTAAATTCACGTATTCTTTCAATGGAAGTGTGAACTACAAAAATTTTGATTTTTCAATGACTTTACAAGGAGTCACTGGAAACAAAATTTATAATGCCACACGCTTGCAACTTGAAGATGTTACGCGAGGTACGAACTATCTGACTTCTACACTCGACTATTGGACACCAGAAAATCACAATGCGTCCGTGCCTCGATTGGTATGGACAGACCCTAACAGGAACTCGCGCTCGGAATCAAACCGTTTTTTGGAAAGCGGATCATATTTACGTTTGCGTACGGTTCAACTTGGTTATACATTGAAACGGGCTTTATTGGGTGGTGCAATAAAACAGGCCCGTGCTTATATAAGTGTTGATAACCTGTTCACTATAACCAACTATTCAGGTTTTTCGCCCGATGTCAATGCCTCTAATGTCTATTCAAGAGGATTCGACGAATTCATCTATCCATCAAACCGTACATATATGTTAGGGATAAACATTACATTATAAACTTAAATATTGAAAGATATGAGACACATTAATAAATATATATTGCTCCTTGCTATAAGTAGTTGCTTTTCATTTATGTCTTGCGACAGTCAACTAGACCAGGTGAATCCTAATAGAGCAAGTGAGGGGACTTTCTGGAAAAACGAAGCAGACTTTGAGTTGGCGCTGACCTCATGCTATACACCGCTAAAGAATGCACTTAATGGTGGTTACTATGGAACTCGTGGCGTAATGCTTCGTATAGCAAGAGCGGATGAAGTGGAATTTAGAAACGATATCAGCGAAGTTTTTCAGGCGCAGAACTTCACCAACTCGACAGGAAACTCTCTAGTAAGTGGCATGTTTTATCAGCTCTACAATGCCTTGTACCGCACGAATATGATCATGCAGAAGTTGGAAGAAAAAAAAGATATACTTAGTAGTGACTTCATTACATCAGTAAAGGCTGAATGCTTGTTTATTCGTGGTTTCTATCTGTTCCAACTAGGTAAGGAGTTCAAGGATGCCCCACTACGTCTGATTGCATCACAGTCGCCGTCAACATTTCCATTAGAAAAATCTACCCAGGCGGAAATTTGGCAACAGGCTATAGATGATCTTTCAACTGCCTCTGAGCTGCTACCATTGCAAAATAAGGTGATTGGCAAACCGACCAAAGGTGCAGCCTATGCTGTTCTTGGAAAAATATATCTTTATCTGGAAGATTTTGATAAAGCGATTGATATTCTTGAACCTTTGACAAAGTCGCCATACACATATAAATTGGTTGAAGATTTTGCATGGAATTTTGATGATGTGCATGAAAATAACGCGGAAAGCATTTTCGAATTGCTGATTGAAAATGTAGGTGGTACAGATTTGTGGGGTAATGGTGAGAATGTTAATTCTACTCAGACCAATACTCGTCCTAAAGAATATGCCGCTCCTGAAGCTGCCGGATGGTATGAGGCAACTCCAAGCCAGCAGATGATGAATATATTCCTTACAGAATTGGACAAAGATGGAAATTATGATTATCGTGCCCGTATGTCTGCAGCTTGGGACTATCCGGAATGTACGTATTATTTAAGACCATTCCGTGAGATTTTCCCCCAAGAAAAATGGAGTACATATTGGATTTTGAAATATCAGAATTGGAATACTGCTTACGAAGAAGCTGAGCCCCCAATGTCTAGTATCAATGAACGGGCTATCAGATATGCTGAAGTTATTTTACAATTGGCGGAATGCTATTTGAGAAGTCAAAGTCGTCAGAACTTGGGTAAAGCTGTTGAGTATATTAATATGATTCGTCAACGTGCAAATTTGAATGACTATAGCGGGGCAATTACATATGATGACATATTTAAGGATCTTGAACATCAGCGTGCCATAGAGTTCTTTGTTGAGGGTGAGCGTTTCTATGACTTACGTCGCTGGGGACTTTTGGAAGAACGAATCAAAACTTGCAGTGATGTACGCTATAGACAACTAATGAGTGGTACAGTAGGAAATACTAATAAATACTATTATTATCCCATACCCTCTAAGGAACTGGAGACTAATCTTCTGTGCACCCCAAGTGAAGGATGGTAATAAGTATGGTAATAAATGAGGTAAAACAAAGGTGTTAGTTTTAGGATAATTGTTTATTGGAATAGGAATGTCCTGTAATTGTGGGGCATTCCTATTTATTAAACTTCATCCTTGTAGATACGACAAGTTTTCATCCAACCGGACAATGATCGGTGTCTTGGGTGGCTCTATCTCCTGCTCCATACAGGTGTCTGAAAAGACAATGATAATAATCTATCTAATAGAATTTTGCTACGTTTTTCATTAAAACTATATTAATTAAAAAGATACAACTGTTGCGGTTTGATCTCAACATGATATGTTAATGTTATTATTTAAGTAAATCATAAAAATTAAAAGTAACTATTCCCTTTTGAGAATAAAAGAGGGTGCATTCACTGTAGGAATGCACCCTCTCCGTCTTCAATCGGTCAGTTTAGGTTGGTCTCTTATTGTTTAATCCTATTTTACTCTTTTTTCAGATCTATCGTATAGGTTTGTTTTCCGTCATAAATCGTATTGACGATTATTTTTAATCCTTTCTTTCCTGCCAATTGCTCGGTTATTTCATCCAGTCTGAATGATACGATTCCCCAACCCGGCGTACGTTGTTCATCGTTATAAGCATTGTGCCGGAACTCCAAAGTGAAATATTCGTCTTCCGGATCAGGTGTCTCGGCCATTTCATTAATAACCAGGTTTAGCATGTGCTTCTTATCTGGATTATTGCTGTGGAAGAACTGGTGCTCTATGTTCAGATAATTCCCCGTAATCCATAATGAGGTAGCATTGATACGGTCATTACCGATGCTGTCAGCTGTTTCTTCGGTAAGTGGAATAATATCTTTTGTCAGTATGTTCTCAAGTTGGATAAGCTTCACATTATAGTCATAGCCCGGGATATCTTCTTCCAATGGAAGGAAATGAATAAATACACGTTGGTTGTTTTTCACTGTGTAGTTATGGATGTAAGTAGTATCACTGGGATACATCTTATCACCGTCATCCAGATTAAAAAAGTATTCCTTTTCTCCTATAACTTCTATAGTACCGATTGTGAAACGGGTACCACGATTTTCGTCATCATCATTCAGACAAGACTGTAACATCGGTATTATTAAAAGTGCAAATGTAAATACTACCGAATAAAATCTCAGCTTCTTCATCAGTTGTTGTTTTTTGGTGTTAATCTTAATTTTCTCCATGTATCCAAAAAATGCAATATGAGGGTGAATACTGCATAAAGGACTGTTAAAGAAACAAAAGAGTTAATTTCTTGCTCGCTACGTGCAGTATTTCTATCTTTGCCGCATTTATAAGGTAAACACGTGTCAAAGGAAAGAATGGAAGAACAGGAACTGGCAGGACGGTGCAGGCAAGGCGACAACCTTGCCAGGAAGGAGCTGTACGAGCGCTATGCAGGGCGGATGCTCAGCGTGTGTCTTCGTTATGCGGGTGACCGTGATACAGCAGAAGACCTCATGCACGATGGTTTCCTGAAGCTCTTCGATTCTTTTGATAAATTCACTTGGCGAGGTGATGGATCCTTGCGGGCGTGGATGGAGCGTGTTATGGTGAATACGGCGCTGCAATACTTGCGCAAGAATGATGTAATAAACCAGTCGGAGGGGCTGGACAACGTACCCGAAACGTACGAGGAACCCGATGCTTCGACAGTGGAAACTATTCCTCAGAAGGTGCTGATGCAGTTTATCAGTGAATTACCTGCCGGTTATCGCACCGTATTCAACTTATATATATTTGAAGAAAAGTCTCATAAGGAAATCGCCCAGATGCTGGGTATTAATGAGAAGTCATCGGCTTCGCAGCTGACACGCGCCAAAGCCACTTTGGCTACAAAAGTGCGGGAGTGGATGAAGAACAATGCTTAATGAAGGAAAGGACGTATGATGAAAGATGATGAATTGTGGTTGAAAAAGATAAAGGAGCGGCTGGATGATTATTCCGAACCGTTGCCTGATACCGGCTGGGAACGGTTGGAGAAGGTATTGCCTGTCTCCGCACCCATGTCTGTAGGAAAGAAGAAACAGATCATGTTCCGTCGTTGGGCGATGACGGCTGCGGCAGTTGTGCTGGTGGCTGTATCGTCTGTCAGCTTGTGGTTGCTGCAAAGTCCGGTAGTGGACGAGGTGCGTCGTGCAGCTGAACCGGCTCTGGCAACGATACCTGATGTATTGCCGGAACAGACAAAGCCGGATATTCAAGGAGAACAGCCGGAACCTGTTATCCGGCGAGTCATTGAACAAGGGGATTCTCGTCATCAAGCTCTTGTAGCGCAGCATTTGGAGACGGAAAGCAATGTTCAGGAAGTAAACGTGAACCGACAAGAAGAAATAGTGAATTCAGATTTGAATTCAAATGTGACAGAAGCGACGGAAAAAACGGAGCAGGCAAAGGAAACTTCATCTTCGATTCCTGAAAAGAAGGAACGCGAAGTGTATCGTCCTTCCAGTAGAGATAAACTCCATTTGCCTACTGAAAAGAAATCATCTGCCGGAAATAAAGGTTGGGCGGTTGGCATGTCTGTAGGAAATACGGGAGCACTTGCGTCGCTGGATAATACAAATGGCGGTATGCACTCAGGTCCGAATTCAACTCCGATGTTTAGTGATAAACTGGATTTACCGAATGTTTCCAGTGGTATTCTGGATATTCCTGAAGGACAAGAACTGGTATTTGAAGGTGGAGTACCTTATCTGCGGAAAAATACCCGTCAGGTTAAAAATATCAAGCATAAGCAACCTCTTAGTTTCGGCTTATCGGTACGGAAAGCATTGCCGAAAAACTTTTCTGTGGAAACCGGTGTGACTTATACTATGCTGTCGTCTGAAATAACATATGAAAATAGTTCGGAAAAGACAGATCAAAAACTGCACTATATCGGTATTCCGGTGCGTGCGAACTGGAGTTTCGTTAATGACAAACGTTTCACGGTATATGTATCTGCTGGTGGTGCAATAGAGAAGTGCGTCTATGGTAAGGTAGGAAGCGAAAAGGAAACGGTGAAACCCGTGCAATTATCTGTAATGGGTGCGGTAGGTGCTCAATATAATATTAGTAATAGAGTGGGAATATATGTAGAGCCCGGTGTTTCCTATTTCTTTGACGATGGCTCTCCGATAGAGACTATACGAAAGGAAAACCCGACGAACTTTACGTTGCAGGCAGGTATCCGTCTGACTTACTAATCAGTATGAATAAAGAGTGATAGAGTGATAAAGTGATAGAGTGATAAAGTGGTAAGGTGATAAAGTAGCTGCGCTGTATATCACAGAGCGTTATCTCACTATCACTTTATCACCCTACCACTTTATCATCCTATCACTCCTTTATTTTAGTTTACTATAACCGTTTCGAAGTATTCCTTGAATAACTTTTCCGCACGTTCCAGTTGCTTGGGAGTGTTTTCTTTTACTTCTTTCAACTGGTAATCCCATTCCATGGCTTCGTACTTATGCACGCCCAGGCGATGATAGGGAAGTATTTCTACCCGCTGTATACTTTTATATTGACCGAGATGTTCGCCCAAACTGCGGATGTCTTCCTCAAAATCACTATATCCCGGCACTAATACATAGCGTAGCCAGAAAGGGCGGTTCTGTTCCTCCAACCAGGCGGCCGTATGCAAAGTTTTTGCATTGCTGCATCCGGTCAGCTTCTTATGGCGTTCGGGATTGAATTCTTTGAGATCCAGTAGCACTAAATCCGTCAGGCTCAATAATTCTTCTACTTTTTCATTCCAGATGCCGCCATTGGTATCCAGGCAGATGTGAATGCCGTTTGCTTTCAAATCTTTGAACAGAGGTATAAGCGCTTCGGCCTGCAATGTAGGTTCACCGCCCGAGAATGTGATGCCACCCTTTTTTCCGAAAAATACTTTCTGGCTGATAGCCATTTGCAGAATTTCTTCCGGTGGGGTAGGTGTACCCCCTTTTGCGTCTATTGTATCCGGGTTGGCACAATACAGACAACGGAACGGACAGCCTTGCAGGAAAACGACGAGCCGGAGACCCGGCCCGTCGAATGTTCCCATACTTTCGTAGGAGTGTATGTTTATCATATTACATTCTTTCGTGGAAACTACGGCTGATGACCTCTAACTGGTGTTCGCGGCTCAACTTCACAAAATTCACAGCATAGCCGGAAACACGAATCGTCAGTTGCGGATACTTTTCCGGATGCTCCATGGCATCTTCCAGCATTTCACGGTTCAGTACGTTTACGTTCAGGTGGTGTGCACCTTTAGTAAAGTAACCGTCCATCATTGTTACCAGGTTTTCAACACGGTCTTCCGGTGTCGGGCCGAGAGATTTCGGAACGATTGAGAACGTATTACTGATACCGTCCTGTGAGTCACGATAACGCAACTTAGCTACGGAACTCAACGATGCGATGGCACCATTCTTATCGCGTCCGTGCATCGGGTTGGCACCCGGGGCGAAAGCTACACCTTTGGCACGCCCGTCAGGAGTGGCACCTGTTTTCTTACCGTACATTACATTAGAAGTAATCGTCAGCAATGAAAGGGTAGGACGGGCATTCTTGTAAACAGGTAACTTTTTCAGCTCTTCGCTGAAATAGTATACCAAGTCCACACCGAGGTGGTCCACACGGTCATCATTATTACCAAAGCAAGGGAATGTTCCTTCAATATCGAAACCTTCCGTTAAGCCGATGTCGTTACGACGTGCTGTAACCTTTGCATTCTTGATGGCTGACAGTGAGTCGATGGCAATGGAAAGACCGGCTACACCATAAGCCAGATTAATGCGTGGATTCGTATCGATAAATGCCATCTGAGCCTTTTCGTAATAATACTTATCGTGCATGAAGTGGATGATGTTCATTGCTTCATTATAAACACGGGCAATTTCGGTCAGCACTTTCTTGTAGTTCGACATTACTTCCTCAAACTTCAATGTTTCACCGGTCAATACGGGAATACCCTTTACCATGACAGTGCCGGTATTTTCGCAACGTCCGCCGTTGATAGCAAGTAACAAGGCTTTTGCCAGGTTGGCACGTGCACCGAAGAACTGTATCTGCTTGCCGATGGCCTGATAGGATACACAACATGCGATACCATAGTCGTCACAGTTACGTACTTCGCGCATCAGATTATCATTTTCGTATTGAATAGAGCTGGTATCTACAGATACTTTGGCACAAAATTCTTTGAAACCTTCGGGCAACTCAGGTCCCCACAATATCGTCAGGTTCGGTTCGGGAGAAGGACCGAGGTTATACAATGTTTGCAGGAAGCGGAAGGAAGTCTTTGTTACCTTTACGCGTCCGTCGTTGAAACGTCCGCCAATGGCTTCCGTTACCCAGGTCGGGTCTCCGGCAAAGATATCGTTGTATGACTGCATACGCAGATGGCGCACCATGCGGAGTTTGATAACGAACTGGTCGATCAGCTCCTGGGCAAATGTTTCATTGATTTTACCGTGTGCCAGATCATATTCAATAAAGATGTCGAGGAACGAAGAGACGTTACCCAGAGACATGGCTGCACCGTCTTGTTCTTTTACAGCGGCCAAATAAGCCATGTACACCCATTGTACGGCTTCCTGTGCCGAAGTAGCCGGACGACTGAGGTCGAGTCCGTAATATTCGCCCATAACCTTGATGTCCTTCAAAGCTTTGATTTGTTCTGCCACTTCTTCACGCAAGCGAATACGGGCATCGGTCATCGGACCGGTCAGATTGTGCAAATCTTCCATTTTGGCTTCGATGAGGCGGTCGATACCGTAAAGGGCCAGACGGCGGTAGTCGCCGATGATACGCCCGCGGGCATAGTTATCGGGAAGTCCGGTGAGGAAACCCAATGAGCGGAATGAGCGAATCTCTTCAGTATATACATCGAATACGCCGTCATTGTGTGTCTTGCGATAATGGGTAAAGATATCTTTTACCTTATCATCTATTTCTACGCCGTTTTCGCGGCAGGCTTTCATTACTACGTTGATGCCACCGAACGGCTTGATAGCACGTTTCAACAACTCATCTGTCTGCAAGCCAACGATAAGTTCATTCTCCTTATCTATATAACCTGCCTGATGTGAAGTAATGGTAGATACGGTATGAGGATCGAGAGAACGAACGCCGTTGTTGGCTCTTTCTTCTTCGAGTGCTTTCAGACAAAGTTCCCAGATTTTTTTCGTGCGCTCGGTAGGTCCTTGCAGGAAGGATGCGTCTCCAGTGTAAGGCGCGATGTTTTTACTAACGAAATCACTGACATTGATTTCTTTGCTCCAAAGCCCGTCAATAAAGGTTTTGTTCAATTCCATAATATTCATTTTGTTAGTGGGTAAATGTAATGTTATCCTTTTGGGGCTGCAAAATTACGGAAATATTTCCGTAATTGTTGGTATATATATGCCTTTTTTATGTTGAACAGCATAAAATAACTATTGTTAGGTATGTTACTTTCATCACTCACTGGAAAGTTTGTTTTTATGTCGGTTGTCGTCACTTTTATATTATCTTGTTGATAGATAGGGCGTTATTAGTGTAGACAAAATGTTTTACCGTCACTCATGTAGTGTATCTGCTTGATTATTAGCTATGTTTTTAGTGCTGACAAAAGTGACGGCAAATCACTTGCCGTCACTACCACCTTTTGTTCCTCTTAAATCTTTTCAATCTTTTCCTCTTTTTCCTGATTTATTCTGTTTACCTTTGCCGTCAATTATTAATAAACACGATATGGAAACATTTGATTACTCGCAGGTGCCTTATGGTTTTGGCTTATGTGCATCTGCCGATTGTCCTAAGGCTTCTACCTGTCTGCGCCACATAGCTTTGGAGCATGCTCCCGTAAAATATCCGTTCCTGCCCACCCTGACTCCTCAAAAACTGCAAGCCATGAAGGGAAAATGCGAATATTATCGTTCGAACAAGCCGGTGCGTTATGCTAAAGGATTCACACAATTATTGAATTCCCTGACGGTGAGTGTCTCTGGTACATTCAGATGGCGGCTCATTTCACACCTCGGACGCAAGAACTACTATCTTGCCCGTAAAGGTGACTGGGTGATAAAGCCTGCCGACCAGCAGTATATCATTCGTCTGGCCAAAGAGTGCGGACTCCAGTTGGATGACTACTTTGATGATTATGTGGATAGGTATAATTGGGGAGACTAAAGAGTTCATTTCTGGCCTCATATAAGTGCTTTATCATATTGATATATAATGTGTTGAAGTTTCCTGTGCTTGGGAACGACCGTTTCCCCTAATGGAAACTGCGGTTTCCCCTAATGGGAACGACAGTTTCCTTTAATGGGAACGCTCGTTTCTCTTCATGGGAATGTTCATTTCCTGACTTATAACACTCATTTAATAGTAGTGATGATTTAGACAATAAAAGCAATTGAAATTTGCAAAACAATGCTTTTTTCTTACTTTTGTAAAAGTCTTATTCTTGTTTGCAGACAGATATTAGAGATTGGGAGGTGCGCAACAATGACATGGAATATATGAAGCGTTTCCACCGAATTGGGAGAATGTGCCATGCGAATTATTGAACAATAAGACTTGGTTAAACTTAAAAGAAGTAAGAAAAATGAACTCGGAAAAAAGAAAGGAACAGATTAATTTGGACAGTAGGTGTTTTGCTCAGGAAACCCTTATCCGTATGGCGGACGGGCAGGAGAAACAAATTAATGCGATTCGTGTTGGAGAAAAGGTATTTTCCGTATCGGGTAAGGCTGTCCGGGTAATGGATATCATTGTTGGAATAGAAGAAAAAGTAGTTGTGCTGGTCACTCAAAGCGGCAAACGGATACGTCTGACATCTGACCATCCGGTTCTAACGGAACAACGTGGCATACAGCGTGTCAATGCACTGCTCGCTACCGACAAAGTGCAAACTGCAGACAGGGATTTTGAGGAAATAGACAACCTCTACACGGAAATGTACAATGACAGAGTGTATAACCTGTGCCTGGAAGAAGAAAGTTTCCTCTTTGGTAACGGCATTGCGGTGGGAGACCTCAATTCTCAGCAAAATAATTGGCGTTCTGCCCCTGCTCCCCCGGTTTCAGAAGAGGGGCAACATGTGTCTGATCTTATAGAGGAATTTAGAAAATTACAAGAGAGAGGAAATATATGAACTGTTTCCAATTCACTTTGCAGTGATTTTGTTTACTTGCAATGGTGCGGGATTCATTGCATCGGCTAATCTTCTTGTATATACATTAAATTTAGGCATAGAAGATGTTTTTTGTGCGGAAATGTTTGTGATATAAAAAAAGAATCGTAAATTTGCACCGCTTTAAGAGAAAAGCACTTCTTGAAAAAGGAGTTTTGGAGAGGTGGCAGAGTGGTCGATTGCGGCGGTCTTGAAAACCGTTGTACTGCGAGGTACCCGGGGTTCGAATCCCTGTCTCTCCGCTTTTAAACATTGAATATCAATGTTTTTATGACATTAACACCCTATTTTACATTTTTAGATGTGAAATAGGGTGTTCTATTTTATTGGTAACTTCAAGGAAGATGCTGTAGTTTATTCTCCAATACTAGCCTTGAAGGATTCATATTGTTCTGGATCTTTAGTTTTGATTGCATCTAGTATAAATTGAGCGCAGCGTTTCATTTCTGGAATGTCTATTATAGACATTCCTCGTTCAAGAAGTCCCTCAAGATGAGATAATTCATTATCTATTCTATCAATTGTTGTTGCTGCATTTACATCTGAGAAGAAACGTTTTAACTTCTTGTGCAAATGATCTTTCTCATTGTCTGGATACTTATAATATAGATATGCCTCTAGAAACTTGCGAGCATTATTTCCAAAACTATAAAATAGTTCATAATTCTCACTTTCGGAGTCTTGTACGCATTTGTATATCTGATGAAAGAGATAATTGAATTCGGTTACGTGTTCCTTCATATATGTTGGCATAATATGAAAAGTCGAACTATCTCCCAAGCGTTCAAGAATGAACCAACATTTTCGCGTTTTTCGTTCTTTGTTCTCTCCGTTTTTAGAAATGTAAGGGATTGGTATGTCATCGACATGTAGTCTTTTTAGATAACGCAAGAAATCAAGGTTATGGGTGGAAATGAATACTTGTTTTCCTTTACGGCACGACACTATCTGTTGGTCTATTAATGAGAATATGAAAAATACATGATTGCTATCAAGGCTTGATATAGGATCATCAATCCATATGATGGGTTGTTCATTAATAGTATCTACATCTTCAAGTTTAGCTATGAAATAAGCAAAAGCTACTAAATTCCTTTCGCCTTCACTGAGATTGAAGGCTTTTTCATCTTTACGATAGACATCAAAGTAAACGCCATCACTATCTTGCACGGCTCTAAGCTCTATGAAACGATGCCCGAAGTAGTTTTTTAGGATTTTATTAACTTTAACTGCTCCTTCTTCTTCATTCTGTCTTAATCTTTCTTTTCCTTTGATGAGCTTCTCTAAATCTGAAACCTGTTTTTCAATAGATTCTTTTTTGTTTTTTTTACGCTCTACACTAGCATTTAATTTACTTATACTCTGAAGTTGTACTACATAGGCTATTTCTTCTTTGAAACGTGCAACTTCACTTAGTCTTAGTTTTGCTTGAGTGTCCTTGTGTTGCTTGTCCAATTTTGCTCCATATTGGGTAGCTTGTTTTGTTAAATCTTGAATTTTGGCATAAATAGCATCAAGCTCTTGTACGTCAAATGTATATTCGTCATACTTTATAACTGTATGAATATTATCTTTGCGTTTCTTTAGTTGTTCTAAAATAGAGCTTAATGCAGTTGTACACTTAGCAATAGCTTGTTTTATATTCTGTTTTAATGCTAAAATATCTACTTGAAAGCGTTGATAATAGCTATCTTCTTGGATTGTATAGAGCCGGAAAATTTCCTCAATATTGTTTTCCAACATTCTTATAGTTTTATCTATATCTTCTGAAAGTTTACGTGTAGACTCATCATAATGCCTTTCTAGCTGTTCCCAGCGTGCTCCTGTTATATCACCTCCGCAGAAAAGGCAAGCATCTCCTTTTTTATGGAGTTTGCATCCCTCTTCTACCCACTTATTGGCCATTGCATTATGAACTAATGCTTCTATCTTATCCGATGTCATTATAGGGCGTTCAACAACTTCCCTGGCAAAGGCGTTAATTTGGTTAAAATCAATATCTTTGTGCTTATAAATTGTAGGTATCTGCTTGTTTTTCTCTTGCAAGCTTAATTTGAGATGCTCGACTTCTTCTTCTGAAAGTCTGTCAGATTCAGAAACTCTGTCTAACTCAGCCTTAAGCTTTAGTACTGTATAATTTTGGTCGCCATATATATTTGACAGATACTTTATGCCATGTTTTCTATCTGTAGCCTTTTCTGACAACCTCTTATCTAACGATAGCAGCTCTCTTTTATATGTTTCATTAGCAGTGGTATATGCTATCCTTGCATTTTTCTGCTCAAGGTACAAGTTGGTCTCTTCTCCCTCTGTAGATACTCCAAGTTGTTCTTGATACTGCTGTATTTCACGCTCGATCTCTGCATTGTCGCCAAGTACAGCAAATGGCTTTACACCATCTTCAGGACTATTTATGAAGAGAAGTTTGTCTCGAACAAAGTCTTCATTAAAGACACGAATTGGTTGGGTAAAAGACTCTAACTCTTCTTGCCCAATAGTTATTCCACTCTCTAATTCTACCTGAAATGTGCCATTTCCATATTTTTCCGAGAGAGTTTTTGTCTCTAAAGAACGTACTATTCGAGAAAGAGTGGTCTTCCCCGAATAGTTACGTCCATAGATTATATTGATATCTCCAAAAGTGATTGGACGTTCATTCTTATCTAGGACAGATTTGTCCCATTCAAAGTCCTTGAAGACTGCAAAATCTTTTATTTTAGAAATTTTTTTAATCATATTTTGCTTCTTATAAA
>OHOZ01000452.1_pt1 | contig 25667 bp, 25 predicted proteins | sample 1569931 | NCBI WGS metagenome assembly OHOZ01 (sample SAMEA3879572, study PRJEB24766) | human gut metagenome | biome: human-associated habitat; feature: feces | place: USA | collected 1985/1987
TTATTGGCAGTATTGCCTCTTCTTTATTCTTGTTCCCAAGAATATGAAGAATTAGATTCATTTTTAAATGAAAAGGTAGATCAAATTAACACACGAACTACCGGTGATGAAAAATATGATGTTTTAGGATATGGCTATGACATCACTGATGAATATTTAGGTGAAAATGCTGTAAAGCTACAGGTCATAAATGTCCAAGCATTTGTGAATGATGGTGACAATAAATATCGATTTGACAATCCATTTATTGGCATTATCGAGCAGAACTGTTATGCAGGGGAAAATGCTTACTCGTTTCTTGAGGACATAAGAACTAAAACTGATTTTAGTGGATCTGTAGCTTCTTTAATAGATGTGAAAAAAGATGGTTTTTTCTCAGGTACAGTTTCTACTAAACTTGAGTCTGATAAAAGATATTCATTTTCTACCAAATTTTCATATGCAAAAGCAGAAGTTATAAAAAAGCAAAGAAGATACCTTCTAAACACAGATATAAACTCATTATCCAAATATTTAACCCCATCATTCTTATCAGATATTCAAAAATATTCAGCAGACAAAATTGTACTCAAATATGGAACACATGTCTTGACAAACTTCACTGTTGGTGGGAAATACACAGGATTATATAAATCTGCTATCGTAGAAGAGAATAACCATACTGAAAAAACAAAAACTGTAAGTGCAGGTGCTAAAGCTAATTTTTCAGGCATTGGACTTGATGCCAATGGATCATGGAGTACAACTAGCATACAAGAAAGCAATACTAAAAACTCCAATTGGCAACTTTTCATAAAATCACACGGTGGCTCCACATCAGGCACATCAATGACTATAAGTTCAACTCCAACATTCACCATAAACTTAGGAGAATGGACAAATTCTGTGGATGACGCACATTCGGTATTGATATCTGTCAATTGGAACGCAACCTATCCAATCTATGATTTAGTCGAGGACCCAGTAAAAAAAGAACAACTAAAAACAGCAGTTATTAATTACATTAATAGCAAGAGCGTTGAAGCTCTTGAAATAGTTCCTTTTTATCGATATTGGGGAAATGGAGAACATTATTTTGCGCAAGAGTATGCCCCAAAATTATGGTATGACCAATATACTTATGAACAAGTAGCATGCTATTTGTTAGCAAAGCAACAAAATGGAAGTGTACCTCTAAACCGATACTGGGGTGACGGAGAACATTATTATACTTTAGACTCAACGCCAACCTTATTAAACGGAAAATATAAACTTGAAGGAGTTGTTGGATACATTTATAGAAATCAAGTACCAGGTACTGTTCCTTTATACGTCTATTGGGGAAATGGCGAGCATCACTATGACTTACAATATGCACCTAAATTATGGTATGGTCAATATAAATATGAAGGAATTACTGGATATGTATACCCCATCAACGATTAGTTTGCAATAAAGAGAAAATCCCCTAAAATTTCCCTAAAGGGACTATAAATATTTTATGTAAATGTGAAATACGGAACTCGTTCTGAATCCCGTATTTCACATTTACACAAAATATTTTATAGTACTGTAATTCCCGATACAGCATATATAAACCATAGTACTCATTATTTTAGTTCTTAAAAGGTAGGAAATCGAAATTTCTTCTGGTCCCTATAGTTCATTCATTTGCAATCATCAAGATTTCTTTCTTTTTCCTCTCAACCGGCGTATAAACCGTTTTAACTCTTTCACTATACTAACAAATATATTTTTCTTCTTTCTCACAGGAATGTCCTCCAGAATTACTCCCATAGTCAGCCCCTTTTCGAACTCCTTCTCAAATTGCCAATTCGCAATTACTGTTTTAGGGTGAACTAGAGGAAAATCCAGCGAGTATGAAATTATCGCTTCAGCAGGCGGCTCACCTAAACAATGCGTTCCATCTTCACCAAAACCAATATTAGCAATAAGGTTCTTACTTGGGAAAATGCACAATTGGCTTTGGGTAGCCTGAGAAAAATACCACGGAATCCCATGCATTCACTTTATTTTGATCAATTAAGTCCAGCGTAGTAAGCCAATGCACCCCCTTCTCTGATCATACACCATTAGTGGTACTACCTCTTTCCTATAATCATAGTTCTCCAATTTGATATCAATATTACACCATGCACGTTTCCAAGTAGCCCATCCCCAACAAGCCCTAAATCGGGAAAAAACATAAGAGGTTGATAATGGTATTGAAACTTCACTATGCCCGGCTATCATACTAATCCTATTATCATTGCGATATTTCACAAGCATTTCTCTCACAAAAGGGAAGAATATTAGATCAGGAACGCAATCATCTTCCAAAATCACCCCCTCCTCTTCATGATTAAAGAGCCATGAAATACTCCCATAAGGTCCATATTTACATCCTATATTCTTATCTCTATACATAAGATGGAGTTCTGGGAATACAAGCATTTGCTGTTTACAAACAGCACTAGCCTCTTCAGCCAACAAGCTCATCCCAATCAAATGATTTGCAAACAACTTGACACCTATCCGCTAAGCAACTACGATGAAAGGCAGGCAGATACTACATAAAGTAATAGTAGCGCATAGAGGATGGATATTCATGTATGCGAGAGGTTCAAATAAGGATGAATCAGCCATAAACAAGCTAAGCAAATCATCATAATTCTGTAATTCAATATAGGAACGATTTCGCTCAACATATTTGAACCAAAAGTTCAGGAAGTTATCACGAATGGCGTATCTTACATTCTTCCTACTACCGAGTTTAACAAGATAAACCGTTCTGCACAGCTGGTTATATACATTTCCAGCTTGCTCAAATGCCCTCCACATACTAGATTATTTTGATGGGATAAAGAATGAAGAGTAAAGCCTACGAAAAGAAAGACTTAGTCTTCATTCTTATACAAAATAAGGATTCCACCGAAAATATTGCAAAAACAGAAGTGGAGCTATCTATTTTTCAGCTAATCAGCAGGATAAATATATCCTGAAATGGAATGCGCCAATCGTGTCCAGCCAGGATACGTTCCAATTATATCAGTACGAGTAGAAACATAATGATCAAGATTTCCGTGATGAATATATTCAAATAACGGGACAACATCAATGCCAGCATTTTCATACACATAACCAAGAGGATCTTTTTCTTCATAAACAGGATACTTTTGGTGTATGTCAGAAAGGGTAGTTGTATAATGGTCTCCTAGGTCATAATAATACTCATGCAAAAGAATAGTGCCCGGTAATTTCTTATTTAGAATATACCCTTCAACACGTAAGAATTCCCAACCTGTATAATTTTCGACAATATTAGGATTTGTAGTAACACAATGATCTCCAGCCACACCATTATAATATGAGTATAATGGAAGTAATTCCAAAACATTTAACTTACTTTTTTCAATATATTTGATTACAGCCGATTTTATTTCTGCCTTCTTTATAGGATCTGAAATAAAATCATAAATCGGATATGTTTCTTTCCATGTAATCTCAGTTAAACATGAATTTCCCAATGAAACAGAATTCTCCCAGCTTTGTATATCTACACTGGTAGGAATACCTTTTTCTAAATCATACTTCAAATTCGTGCCCCCGCCACCATAAAACAGCACATATAGTTCTTTTGATTGATTATTCTTAACGAGACTTTCATCAACAGTTTCACTATGCTCCAAATTATAACCAAATCCTATTTTACCTAAGGAGGCTTTAAAACCTGAATGGACAGTGTTTCTTTTGGTTGAAGCATCTCTAGTGTTTGTTACAATAGACCTAAACATCAATTTATAACGTCCGCCAATAAGAAAATCAGTAAGTACATGAGTACCATATCTTTCAATAATTCTATCTGATGACAATCTATTTAAATCTTCTTTAAACTCAGCAGACAAATATTGAGATAAAACACTCACTTCATCATTAATATAAATATACTTTCGATTCCTAACAGCATCTAAACTGGCAAACGAATATTTATCAGAGTACGAATATTCTGTCTTCTGATAAGAATTATTTGTTATATTTGCAGAAAAAAAGCAAGTGTCCTTTTCATTACCATAATTCATTGTATATGTGGCCTTTGTCTCTGTTGTTATATTTTTCACATAATCAGAAGAAGAATAACCATAATACATTCTATCAAATCCAAACGAAGAAGTACTATATATCAAACGTTTTTCATGATCTTTTTCGTACTTTTCAATATCTAAAACTGGGCTTCTAACCGACCTAGGATGCAAATATTCTCCAGTTACATCATAGCCAAATCCTAACACATCATACTTACCATCGCCGGCTAATCTTGTTATAGCATCTGACAACGGATATTGATCATCCGGTAACTCTTCAAAATCTGCACAAGAATAGGAAATGAATAATATTCCCAATAAGAAATAAAATTTCTTCATGATATTAACATTTAAAGTTCAACAATTATCAAAAGTAAGAACATTCAATATTTAATCCAATTTAAAGAGTGTGTTTAGAAACATGAAATCATGATTTATAGAAATACCAACTTTTCAATAGAGGATAAACCTATTTAACTCTTTTTCTTGAAAAAGAACTACTCGACAAGAAACAATGAAGCAAACAAACTCCGCTACTAAGATACTATCAGCTTTCCTCCCTATAAAAAAAGCATCGATGTATCTTTCAGTATGCGCTTAGTTAAGATTTGTCTAGTCAATACGCCTACATCCTGTCAGCACTAGCATCCGGGAGTTTTGAGCGAATGTAAACTCCTGCATGGGAATCAATTCTTATGCAAAGCTTGCGAAACTTGGGTTAGAAATTAAAAAGGACTAATGTGAAGCAAAATAATCCATACGTAACAGAATATCTGAGAGTTTCCAACAGTTCTTCCGATATTGTTTTGTAAAACTCGGTACATTCTCCCCACCAGCTGCAATCCCAGTTCGAAAAACAGCATAGTTACTGATACTATCTCCAAAGACACTTTCTCCCACTCCCTTAAATGAGTAATCACAGCATCCCAACATATTCAATAATGAAGGATATATATCCTCTTGCCCAATCACCTCATCTGTATGCATTGATAACAAAGGACTATTTAAAATGATAAGAGGAACGAAGCAATCCTCAGCGACTAATTGCTCACGACCTTCATACCTATTATAAGTCATTTGCTCATGATCACCCGTAATCACAATAATACTATTCTCAAATAATCCTTCTTTCTTCAAACCATCAATGAACCAGGCAATACGTTTATCAACAGCTTGTATAGCAATTAAATAGTTTTTCACCTCATTATCCTTGAAATCTTCTTTCAACAAAGGGCTATCTGCAATTGTAGGTTCTGTATAAGGCATATGGCTTGAGTATGTAACCAATTGAGCATAGAAGGGTTGCTTCAAATCCTTTAGATGCAAAAGCCCCTGTTCAAACAATTTTTCATCAGCATCCTTAAACGCTGCACTCCCTTGCATCCTATCATAAAGTTTGTCAAAGCCATAAGCAATAGATGTCGCCCCCTGATTCCAAAAATCTTCCCCATCACATATAAATGAAACAGACGTATACCCCTTCGTCTTCAAAGCTTTAGTTAATGAAGGAAACTCATTATCTACGCACAAGCTTGACGCAGCACCTACATTAAGTGGTAAAAATCCTGTGTTGATAATTAATTGTGCATCACTTGAACGACCATCTTTTACCTGAGAAAGCACCTTCGGAAAATAGATTGTACCTTGTGTATTTACATATCTATTCATATAGGGAGTGATTTCTATTCCTTTATGTTTCATCCCTACCGTCCAACTCTGAAATGATTCAACTAAAATAAGTATCAAATTCTTTCGTGAAAATTCCGTCGAATTACAGTTAGAAAAATGTTGCCTACTTTCCAATTCATCTATAAAAGCATAAGCCCACTCTTTTTCTTCATTAGAAACACTGCGTTGCAACTTAATTTGGTAAACCCAATAATTGATAATCCCATATTCCTTAAATGCTGCCGGACCTATAATAGAAAACCGATGCAAAGGCTGATCATAAGACGGACGTTTATTAGGCCAATAGGGAATAGAAGCCAAAACACCTATAAAGAAAACAATTATGACAGATGTACAGGGAGCAATTACAGATTTCAGATTTCGATATATGTATATATAGAAAAAAACAAAGCACAAGGAAGGTAGGACTATCAACCAATCTCTTAGACGAATTGAATGCCAAATACTCCCCTCCAATCCTCTCAAATTACTAAACATTAGATAAGAAGATAAAGGCATAATTGTCACATAAGTACGAAAGTAGCAAATGATAGACAGTAAATACAAATTCAGCAACAAAAGATACGGTAAAAGGATCCGTCTTTTCCTACAGAATAAGACAGGAGTGGCAAACAACATTGCATCTATGATTCTTCTCATTTTTACAGCACCAGTCCTATCATAAGGCACATTGATATAATGCTCTAATTGTCCGATAGCGATAAACAAACAAAGTGATAAAAGAAAGTATATAAACAAACGTCGTGTTATTATCTCTTTCCCTTTTCGAAGTATAATTCCTTCCATTACAGCCAAAATTAGTTATGTCGTAAAAAAACATTCCATGGCAAATGTATGAATAATATTCATAAATAACGTCTGATTCCGCGTTAAACAGTCTAATAATATCCCAAAAAAGGATTGTACACTTCTTAACTAGATAAAACGACTGCAAGTTCTACACAAACCACTATAGACTAAACTACAAAAACATAAAAAATCTCACGAGACAAAAGAAACCAATTTAAACATCGCAAACATGTATTTCTTACCACTTCTTTAAACACTATAAACAAAATTACTTTCAATGATACTAAAGCAGAAATAAGGCGAAAAAACAATTAAACCAATCTAATCACACGATCTTATAATTCTTATGTCCTTTTATTTTCCATTTAATCAAAAAGCAAAAATAATACTTGTCCCAAATGGCTTGTAAGGTAGCACCAAAAGGCAATGGGTTTCTTTTTATTTTCCTCAAATAACGATAATAGTTTATCCGAAATGGGTGCTTACATGAAGGTTCCCAAGGCTTTGGCTTCCATGTAAAATGCAAAATTTTAGGATGACGTAAGACATATCTTAATTCCTTGTTAAAATTAAAGCTCTTTATCCTACTATAAAAATAAAAGATAAATTCGACATTCCATGTCAAAGGGATGTGCACAGCCTTATCATGGAAAAAGACATTTAATACATCTTGGTCATGAGATTTAAGCTTGTCAAAATTATGCTCTATATATTCTAAAAATGATTGAGTCATATTATGCGTTCGCCAATAGGCTAAGTCTACCAATAGCACACCAGCATTAAAGTATCCATATTTAGCATCAAAACCAAGCCTTTCATATACATCATCCAAGCAACATCCCATCTCTTCAAATGCAGCCACCACATAACCATTCCCCAATGAAGTTTCCCAGAGTTCATCAATAGCCTGATTAATAATAATATCACAATCCAAATATAAAACCTTATCCACATGATCAGGGAGGAGCATTGCCATAAATAGTCTATTATAAGTAGCAATAGATAAATGATCTGTAACTTTAATCGGACAAGTTTCCAATAGTTTAGAATCAATCAAATAATAAAAGAACCGACCATGATATGAGTGAACCAAATTTTGGATAAAGCCTAAATCATCTGCATCCAGCCCTTCTGTAAGCAAATAAACAGTATGATCACGCCCTGGATTATTCTCAAAAAAAGAGACCAACATTACACTACAATGCTGAACATAGTTACTATCAGCTGCACATACAATATTCATATTCCTACATTTTACATGCAAATATAACACTTCTGTCCATCAGAAAGGCATATTACTTGATTTATTTAAAGCCCTTTTGCACGAGCATAGGTTTAAATCACGATAATAAATTACACTCTACACGCCACCTTACCAAAACAAAAAAAGAGTTAGTACATCTTTTAACACATAAACGTAGCACTATATTCTATAAAATTCATATTATTGCAAAAATAATAATATACCCTATCTTTACCCTAAATGCAGAAAATATTTATAGTGCTACTAGAAAAAGAATATTACCGCCAGATTATTTCTTTTGGCTTGAAACAAAATCGCAATCACCACAAAGAAACAGACGATATTATATCAGACCGGACCAGATTAGATTTTGTTTTAGAATATTTCAGAAAGAATCCTCAAACAACCTACATGTAGTTAGTCCGTTAGATGAAGAGTTCAGGAATTTCTATCAAAAAAGAATATTTTGTTCCTCACTATTAACATCCATCAAAAAGAACAAACAAAAAGCATGAATCAACCACATATCCTATACGATTCTCAAATCTTTGATTTCCAGAAATTTGGAGGAATATCACGATATTTTTGTGAAATAATTCCCAGAATGAATAATAATTTCGACATAACAGTTAAGTATTCCGAGAACATTCATTTGAAAGAATCAAAACTATGTAAACATCGCCTGCCAGTTCCTAAATGGATTTTCGAAAAATACGAAAACAAGTTTCTCAGAAAGAACAGAAAATTTTCCGAGCGTATACTCAAATCACCTTCTACATATCTGCTACACGCGACCTATTATGATCCGTATTTTCTATATTGCATAGGACGCAATCCTTATGTCATCACCGTGCATGACATGACTTATGAAAAACTTCCTGAGTTCTTTCCAGAAGAAGATAGAAAGATAATTTTTGAACAAAAGAAAAAGGTTATCACACAAGCCAATAGAGTCATTGCAATAAGTCAAAACACAAAACAAGATATAATAGACTTGCTACACATTGCACCTGAAAAAATTGATGTTATTTATCATGGAACAAACATGCAGGAGCCAGTTCAAAAGGAACCTGTAAAATTGCCCAAAAAGTTCATTTTATATATTGGTACCAGATACTCTTATAAAAACTTCGACCGCTTTGCAAAGGCCTTTTCCTTATTGTCTTCAAAAGACAAAGAGTTATATGCAATATGTACCGGTAGCCCTTTTTCTTCGAATGAAGAAAAATTATTCGAGTCATTATGCATTCAAGGAAAAATAATACATATACAAGCTTCAGACCCCCTTTTATACACACTCTATAACCAGGCAGAAGCTTTTGTTTTTCCATCACTTTATGAAGGTTTCGGTATTCCTATTCTGGAATCTTATGCTTGTCGATGTCCCGCTATTATAAGCAATGCGAGTTGTTTCCCCGAAATAGCATCTAATGCAGCTGCATATTTCAATCCATATTCTGAGATAGAGATGGCAGAAACCATAGCAAGTGTCATATACAACAACACATTGCGAGCAGAACTTATCCATAAAGGATTAGAACAACTTAAATTATATTCCTGGGAAAAAGCTGCACATCAAACAAAAGAAGTTTACCTAAAAGTATTAAAAGAAAATAGATAAGAAAGGAGATATTTAAATGAGCACCCCTACCCTTAGTATCATTACCGTCAACTTCAACAATAATCCTGGATTGCAAGAGACTATACGAAGTGTCCAATCTCAATCGTATACAGACTACGAGCATATTATTATAGATGCCAATTCTATGGATGGAAGTAAAGAAACCATCATCCGATATTCCGCAGAAAGTCCTTATTTATCTTATTGGGTATCTGAACCGGACAAAGGCATTTATGATGGCATGAACAAAGGGATCGAGCATGCCAAAGGAAAATACATCTACTTTCTAAACTCCGGAGATTTTTTATTCGGTCCTAATGTTCTGAGTTCCATATTATTTGATGGTACTAGCTACATCTGTGGAAATATGAGAATGATATTTTCGGATACGGAATATGAAGATATCATCCCACCTGAGAAAATTGACGGCCTATTTCTACTAAAAAGTTTTTTGCCTCATCCAGCCTCTTTTATTCACCGCTCATTATTTGTAAACCAAGAGTACAGAACAGATTATAGAATTATCTCCGACTGGATACACATGGTTGACAACCTTGTGCTGAAAGGATGCAGTTACAAACATATCAATATTCTGATTTCCAATTTTGATAGTACCGGACTGAGTTCCACCAACGGCTCCATCGGACTAAATGAACGCAACAAATGGATAAAAGAAAATATTCCTGTCCGAATCTATGATTCCTTGATGGAACTAGACAATTTTAAAAGTTCTATACTGGGAAGTATTATTCCAATGGTCAATGAGAAAAGACGTCACACACAAAAACGGATAAAAAAGATTGTTTTATTACTCTCTAAAATACTTAAATAGGGTTCTTTTAATAGACTTAAATAATATCATAAAACTGCGCCATTGTATCTTCGATATTGAAGATCTTGGCGCGAGATAAGCTTTTTGCCTGATATTCCTTGTAAAGAACATCACTATCTACCAGTTGCTTTATTGCTCCATATATAGACGCATCATCATGTTCGGCCAATATGCCATATTTACCATCTTCCAGCAACTCCATCCCTCCTGAGGTTTTTGTAGCAACCACTGGAATTCCCAGTACCAAAGCTTCACATATCACATAAGGAAGACCTTCGGATAGCGACGTACTGACAAATATATCTGATTGCTTTAAATAAGGATAAGGGTTTTCTTCAAATCCTAAAAATGCCACATCATTCTGCAATCCCAGTTCATCACGCATCTGAAGTAAAGATTCATACTCCTCTCCTTGTCCCAAAATTTGAAAACGTAAAGCATAACCTTTATCCTTAAATAATTTAGCCACTCTTATCAAACGGTCATATCCCTTAACTTTATAAAGACTACCGATAGAAGTTATTGTAAATTGATCGTGCATCACGACTTTCTCTTTAGCCAACTTACGAATATTATCTGCATCTACAATATTGTATAAACACGTTTTGGCATTTGACGTTTCGTATAAACAGTCAAAATATTTCATGGAATTTCGAGAAACAAATACAATCTTATTCATCTTCTCATAACATCGCTTTTCATCATAATCGCTATGATAATAAGCCGTCGTCCAATGCTGGTGATATAAATCGCAATGAACCCAACTTATATTAAGTTTAGCCCATTTACAAATGGTACTATGAAACAAAATAGGATAGCCTTCTATGAACGATATTATAGTATCAAAATGATGTTGCTTGCATTTTTGCCAAAATAAAAACTTTATCAGCCAAGTATTACCATACTTCTTACAATATCTCAAAGCCTTTCTTCTTAAAGAAGATTCAAGAGGAGTCTCATTACCAGAAAAGATATGAAAAAGCCTAACCTGAGAAGGAATCTCCTTTGTATATACCCCACCTGCAAATACAACTCCTAAAGTTACATTATATTGGGCATAATCTATATGCTTCAATAATTCAACCAAAGCTCTCTCAGCTCCACCACCAAACAACCCCTCTATTATAAATAAAACTTCTTTCATATTTTATCTCTAAATTAGCTTATACACACTCTTCATTGTCTCATCTATATCGAATATCTCTGCCCGGATTAGTGATTTCAAACGATATTCTTCCCTTAATTCTTCGTTATCAATCAGCCTTTTAAGACCTTCATAAATTGCAAGTTCATTCTGTTCTGTCAGAATTCCATATTTACCATTATCTAAAAGTTCAATTGCACCAGCAGTTTCAGTAGCCACCACAGGTATGCCTAAAACAAAAGCTTCACAGATTACATAAGGAAGGCCTTCAGATAATGAGGTACTGATAAATATATCTGATTGTTTCAAGTAAGGATAAGGATTCTCCTCAAACCCTAAAAACAACACCTCTTCATCTAAATCCAACTCGTTCCTTAATGCCAGCAGATTATCCAATTCTTGTCCGCTACCAAGTATTTGGAAAGAAAGGGAATAACCATTGTTTTTAAACATTTTCGCTACACGAAGCAGACGGTCATATCCTTTCACTTTATATAAGCTGCCAACCGAAGTAATAGTAAATACATTTCTGGAAATAATATTTTTTGCCGCTTTTTCTTTAATAACTTTTGCATCAACAACATTATACAAGCATTCTTTAGGTATATCCACCCTATATAGCTTATCAAAGTTTTCTTTTGCTGTATTAGAAACGAAAGTTATGCAATCCACACTTTCATAACATTTTTTTTCCTGATTTAGGCTGTTAAAGCAGCCTGAAGTTGGATTATTCAGTAAATCGCAATGTACCCATGTTACATTTCTATCAGCTCTATTTATTACAAAACTATGAAATAGTAAAGGCCACCCCTCCATGAAAGAGATAATAGTATCATAATGCTGCTGAATCTTACGTCTTATCTGAAAAGACATAAGCCAGGAATTATGATATTTTCGATAATAGCGAAAAGACTTTCTCCTAAAAGAATTATTTCGGATATTCCTGCAAACGTTAAGGTTATTTCGGATATATAACGGAATAACCTTAACGTTTGCAGGAATATCACTCAAATAAATACCTTGATAAAACAAAATACAAAGCGATATGCGATAACGTGTATAGTCAAAATTTTTAAGTAATTCAACCAAAGCCTTCTCTGCACCGCCTCCAGCCAAGGAATCCATTATAAACAATATATCTTTCATCTTCCGATATTCCAGAAGTGCTACCGCCACATAGGTAATAAATCCAACCAGGAACATTTCCACATATATCTTTGGATCGATCCACAGTATGATAAAATCTTCTATACCACTTATTATTATAACGTTCTCGTTTCTTCTTCAGATAAGTCAGTTCCTGTAGAGAATCCAATACTCCATTAAAATAGGCAGAATAAATCGCCAAATGTTTTGTATAAATATAGTATTGAGTTTTAAATCGTGCATCTTTCTGGTTAGCAGATGCTGACATTGAATTCGCCTTGATACGATAATTAAATAACGGAAGGGGTATTTGAAACACAATGCTATCCTCATCTAACAAACGTATGTAGAATTCCCAATCTTCATATCCACTACGCATGTTCTCATCATATCCGCCTACCTTCAAATAATCCGCTTTTCTATAAATAGACGAACAAAAGATAGCATTTCCTACAAGAAGATTCTTATATCCTTGATACACTAAATCCCATTTTCCTTCAATCTCACCAAAAAAGACAGCCTGGCAATAAACTAGTTTTATCTGAGGATTTTGTTCAAAAGCCTTCAACGCTTTCTCTATGTACTCCGGTTTAATTATATCATCGGCATCCAACGGCAAAATAAACTCTCCTCTCGCACATTCTATTCCCTTATTTCTTGCAGAAGAGAGCCCACCATTCTCCTTGTAAACATAATGAACCCGCTGATCTTTTCCTACATACTCTAAGGCTACTTTTTCAGTATCATCAGGAGAACCGTCATTCACTATGATAGCTTCCCAATATGGATATGTTTGTTGAAATAAAGATTCTAATGTTTCTGGTAAATAACCTGCCTGATTATAACAGGGAATAATAACTGAAATAATCGTTTGCTTTTCTTTTTCTTTCATACACCATCATTTTTACAAGATTATACATGTATTTTATAAATCAACAAACACGAGCTCTCTTTAAAAAAGAAAACGTTCTTGCAATACAATGTCCCAAATGCTTCCAAGAGAAGGGATATAGAAGAAACTCTTTTAGTAGCATTCTCCTCTCGGGATAATCTGTTTTCAATATACTACGCAGAAAGCGATTAAAACAACGCTCTTCATACTTTCTTTCATCTTTCTGACTCAACTCAACCCCTTCTACCTTTACGGGTAAAATCTTATTCCATTTAAGTTTATGAAGCCTGATAGTATCCTTATACCAGCTATGATTCAGACTTCCAGGAGAGAAATGCTCTATCAGTACATGCGCCGAACAGCAGACATAGTTCTTATACCGACGAGTAGCAATTACCTGCAACGAGAAGTCCACATCATAACAATGAAATCCAGTCAATATATCTTCATCGAAAGGATGCAGATTCCATATATCTTTTCGTACAAACATGCCTAATCCATCCACGGCTACAACTTCCTCAAAGGGCTTTTCCAAAGACACATGACAAGCTTCGAGTTGTGTCAATGCCCCTCCTCCCTGATATAAAAGAGCGTACTTCCACCTATCATCCTGTAACCACCCAGAATAGCATTTCAACATCACTTTGCTACCAGCAAATCCTATAATGCCACAATCCGGTTCCTTTAGTTTCTCTTCCATAATTAGGCCCCAATTATATGAATGAAATTTGACATCTTCATGAACAAAGAAGAGATAGGGATGACATGCCTGACGTGCGCCCTCATTATAGACCCTCGCTATTGGCCAATTTTTCGCTCTATTATCTATAGCAATAATTTCATATTCAACTCCAATAGTGTCTTGAATATTCCGGCTTACTTGCTGCAAACGTTCTGGAGAAATTGAACAAATAATAATTGATAGCATAACAATCTTATTTTATTCGGTTATTTGGCATATTCCATTTTCTAAGAACCTCCAAATAGCCTCTTCCATAGCGCAAATCCGGTTCCAGATAATTTCCTTCTCCCCACTCATTCCAAGACTTTACAAAAGCGAGACGATGTTCCAAAGGCTTATTTTCAATACGTACCATCACATCCTTCACATGCCGGTCAAAATAGGCTGGTTCTGCATGATTCAACACCAATGCCTTATTTAAGGAGCGAGGCGAATGATCCCAATTAGGAATGATTGTCGGTATAATTTCAGTGTCATATTCTTCATCTCCAACAAAGAAACGGCTCACCTTCCTATATTCCATAATTTTAGGACAACGAAAAACTCGATGCCGCCATTTCGCACATTTATAAGCAAATTTCGCTTTATTCTCGAAGTCAAACAAGCGTATTACATTAATAGCATCAAAGCCCATATTCATCAACTCAGCTCTTTCCTCTGCCAAATGATATGTTTGGCCTATAAAATATATACCCTTCAAGCCATTTTGCACAGCCAATTCCTGCCACAAAGCTATAAACTCCCTTACCTGTGGATGTTGGAAAGGCTGGTAAATCATGAATACTGGTTTCCCATCCACTGTTATATAGCGAGAATCTTTAAAAGCTGGCAACACAGCATTAAAGTGAGCAATGTAGTCGCTTTCACCCGGATAGAGTTGGGTAATTAATGCCTGTTTCGTTTTTACTCCATGAAAGAATCCCTTCCACGACTCATTAGCCCAAGCCAAACAAAAAGGGAAATCCGGTTTACCGGAAGCCAGTACCTCATTAAAGGGACGTTCCAACAAACGCTTGCCATTACCAAACCAATAATGCCAATAACAAAAGCCCTCTATACCATATTCTTTTGCCATATCAGCCTGAGCCTGACGAGTTTCGGGAACCCTTAAATCATAGTAACCTAAATCTGCCGGAACTTTAGGTTGATAGTGTCCTGGAAATAATTGACGCGCTTTTCCTACATTGGTCCATTCGGTAAAACCTTTCATCCACCATTCATCATTCTCAGGTATCGGATGAAACTGGGGTAAATAAAAAGCAATAACCCTTGCTCTATTTATTGTATCCATTCTATCTTATTTCTTTAAATAATCTTATTATGTTTGAGGTATCTTTCGTCCGGACTTTAAAAACGTTTTCACTAAACGATAAACCCCAAGATGCCTATACACCAAACAACGCTTTAGAAGAAACAAAATGCTTACTTGCGGCCACCTTACATTAGTGAACTCCTGCATCTTGCCAATGATATCTTTTATTATGGAATCAAGCAATGGAGAAGAGGGAAGCATTATGATTTTATTAATCGCATGCATGCCATACTTATGTACGTAACAGGGTGCCTTATACCATATTCCATTATCTTGTATAAACTTCACTTGCTCATATATCCGCAGGAACCACAAGTATTCTTTCTGTGGATCATATTGTTTATCCAACGTAGTACTCCCTTCACGTTGCAAATAATGATACTTCGGACAGTCTTGCATAACTATCCGACGTACTTTATGAAATACACGGTAGCAGACAGCCATATCTTCAAATATCTGATTTTCCGGAAATTGAATTCCAGAAAAAGCCTGCCGCCTGAACAGTTTATCCCATATATAATTCCTCATCCGCCTATCAATAATCAAAGCACGGATAGCTTCGTCACTTGAAAAGGAGGTAAACGTTCCCGACGAATAGCGTACTTCTGTTTCCGTCTCCGTTTCTATATAGTGGGCACATGCAGCTACATCTGCATCGTTAGCCGTTAACAAACGATACAAAAATTCGTACATATCAGGATCAATCCAGTCATCGCTATCCACAAAACCAATATACTCGCCCCGGGCAATAGCCAGTCCTTTGTTACGTGCACTACTTTGTCCTCCGTTTGCCTGATGAATAACCTTTATCCGACTATCAGTTTCAGCAAACAAGTCACAAATCTCTCCCGACCCGTCAGTAGAGCCATCATCCACCACGATTATTTCAAGATTCTTATAAGTTTGTTCGCAGACAGAGTGCAAACACTTTTCTAAGTATCCATTTACATTATAAACCGGTATGATAATACTTATCAACGGCAAAACTTCCATATTATTCATTTTACTTGCAAGCAACATACTAAAGAATAGTCATTCTCAAAAGCGATGACTTTTCGACTTAAATATTGACCTGACAAAACGATAGACAGAACGATATCTCGAAAGATTATGATAAATAGCCCAACGCTTTACAGCAATAGCCATACCAATCTGTCGAAATGAAATATCATTGTACTGATGCATTTTACTGAGCACATCTCTTACTATTTCTTCTGCAACAGGCGAAAGAGGCACAAGCATTATATGATCTATAAGATGTACTCCACTCCGAATAATAAATACAGGTGCTTTATTCCACAACTGTTTTTCCTGAATAAAAGTACACTGTTCGTATACAGCCAGAAACATATGATATTCTTTTTCGGGATTATATTTACTTCCTGTTATACTATTAGTACGCACCATATAATGATACTTGGGATGCCCTTTCATTACAATTTTCCGTGCTTGATAAAACACCTTGTACATGACAGCAATGTCCTCAAAATAACGCCCCTGCGGAAATCTCAATTCACGAAACAAAGTCCTTCTGTAAAGTTTATCCCACGCAAAATTTCGAATAATATCATCTTCAACTAAAAGGCGCATAGCATCGCGAGGCACTAAATTCAAAACCTCATCCGAGCTATATTTTATCTTTGTCCTACCCGATCTTTCAATATAATGTGAACAGATTGATATATCCGCTTCCTCTGTCTCCAGCAGCTCATACAAAAACTTAAACATATCAAGATCAATCCAGTCATCACTATCTACGAAACCGAGAAACTCTCCCGTAGCTGCATCCAAACCTTCATTCCGAGCTGCACTCAACCCCCCGTTTTTACGATGAATTACCTTTATCCGCCTATCTTTTGAAGCATAAGTATCACAGATTTCCCCGGAGCCATCAGTCGAACCATCGTCCACCACAACTATCTCCAGATTCTTATAAGTTTGCCCACAGATAGAGTCAAGACATTTCTCCACATAATCCTTCACATTATAAACCGGTACTATAATGCTTATTAAAGGTAATGCTCTCGTTTCATCCATTATTCTCTTTATATGCTTTATCTTCTTTCACAATCCCATTCTCACACCATATCGTCTTCTCCTCAATAACTTGTCTCAACACCTGTTCGTGATATTCCAAATTCTCCCGTGAAGCAAATTTGTGATAGAGATGAAATTGTACTCCCCCCATCTTCAATTGTTTTTTTTGAATTCCGGCGTGGATCAATCGATAGGAAATTTCCACATCTTCCTGTCCCCACATCTCCAGAGACTCATTATAACCGTTAACACGGAACAAATCTTCTTTCCAGAAAGCCATATTACAGCCCCGGATTCTCAGCATGCTATTCTTGGCATAACGATTTGCCAAATACAAACGTAAAGTGTGTGAACGGAAAGCGTTCAACAAAAAGCTAAGGTCTTGTTTAAAAAGTGCAGGATGAGTTTCCACCCCTCTAAGTAACCGGGCAGTAGCCATTCTCCCCAAAAGCACCCGACTGCCACATACAAAATATCCCTTCTCCGCCAATTCCAGATGGTCAGCGATAAAGTGCCTATCCAAAAGGATATCACCATCAATCTGGATAATATAATCCCCTTTCGCCCTTTCAATGGAGCGATTACGGATAGCGGAAAGACGGAAACCTTTGTCCTCGTGCCATACATGCACAATAGGAATATCGGTCTTTGCCCGCATCTTATCAATCAGCTGCTTGGTGTCGTCACGTGAGCCATCATCTGCAATCAGAATCTCACAAGGCTTCACGGTCTGAGCAAAAGCGCTGTACAGACATAGGGACAAGGCCTCTTTCCAATTATATGTAGATATCATTAATGAGACTAACATGTATCAATTCTTTAATTCAACTTCACTTTTTCTGATCTTCCGGCCAATTATAATCTAATTCAGCCTCACGTTGTAGCGCTGCCCTGATAATCTCACTTGTACTCTCTATTATTTTCTTCTTAATACCTGTAGTGCTTACATCGGGAGTATAAGGAAAATAAACCACTTCCTTACCGGGCTGTTGCTTCATCCACTCAAGCCCCTCCAGATACTTATTTATCCAATCATCCCCAATGGTTACTATATCAATATCTTCTCTCTGTAATTGCGCCACCTCAGTCAGCTTCACTTGCTTCACAGCTTTAGTCACACACTTCAAAGACGAGATAATCCGGAAACGTTGTTCAAAAGGAATAATAGGCGGCATTCCTTTGTAACGCTGTATCAGCTCATCTGTGCTTACGCCGACTATAAGTTCATCGCCCAATGCCGCCGAACGTTCCAATATGTTCAGATGCCCGATATGAAACAGGTCAAAACTACCGGATGTGAATACTCTGATTTTCTTTCTTTCCATATTATATAGATTTATCGGTATTCTATTTCTTTAATTCTCTTTGCCAGATCATCCAGATCCTCTTCACTTTGAACTCCCAAATGAGAAACCCTGAAATAACAAGGAGTGCCACCCGGCATAATGAATATGTCTTGCTTCAACAATTCATTAAAGAGAATATCCCCATTCCGGCGGACAAAGAACCCCGTAATGCAATTGGATGGTACTTCCGCCAGAACTTCCCAACCATTCTGTCTGCACAGCTCACGAAAATACAGTGCTTTAGCACGCACGGAAGCAATGATTTTGTCAACCCCAAGGAGTACATTCTCCTTTAAACGGGCATGCAATTGCATAAACAAACTGGTGGCCGGACTGTAAGGTGTCTGACCGCGTTCCAGATTCTTCAGATTCTCAGCAAAATCAAAATAATAAGATTTATGCAAAAAATCAGTCTGTAGGATTCTAGGCGAAAGAAACAGAAACGACAAACCCGGGGCTATATTCAGCCCCTTCTGACTACTGGTAATACAGATATCAATATTCAACTCTTCCATATCCAAATCATCGGACAAGAAAGAACTAATAGCATCAACAACCAGCGAAACATTATGTTTCCTGCAAATAGCAGAAATTTTCTTTAAATCAAACAGTTGACCGGTAGAGGTTTCATGATGTTGACATAAAAACACATCCGGACGCGAAGCAGCCACAGCATTTTCCAGCCGGGCATAATCAATATCACGAGCAAAAGGAACTTCAAAAACTTCATTCTGAACCTGATAGTACTCGCAGAGACTCTTCCAGCGGTAGCCGAATGAACCGCCGGCTATAATAAAAGCTTTCTTTTTCAGGGAAACATAATTGGTAACCACAGCATCCATCGCACCGGTTCCTGAAGCAGTATAGAAGATAACACGCCCGTCTGGACAATGTATCAGCTCCAGCAACATACGCTCTGAGTCTTTCACTATTTCAGAAAACAAAGCAGTGCGCATATACGGAAAAGGTTCTCCTGCGATTCGAAGAATCCGCTCTTCTATATTTCCCGGAAAAACATAAGATTTCATATTTCTGCTTTTTAATAATTCTACATTACTTTTCATCACTTCTTTATCCTTCCGAACGTCTTTATACTCGTATATTTTCTCCAGAGGTTCAACTTCCGTTCTCTCGGAACACCATGACGGCGAATATAATCTTCAGCCGCTTCCAGCATTCGCCTGGCTACATTCCCATCCAGGTACGGATCGTAGTTATCAACCACCCATCGTCTTTTCGCAATAGCGCTTTCATCATGCTGCACACTTTCAAAGGCGTCCACCAATTGGGATGTATCCGTTATATCAGTCCAGTAAATGTCTTTCGCTATAGTGCGATAAGTGATTACCGGACGTCCCAGAAGCAAGAATTCATATACCGTTGAGGAAGTGTCACTTATCATGACATCGGACATTAACTGATACTTCGTAACATTAAAGCCGTCTTCCCATATAATGTGTTCTTCTTGTTCTGCCAGTTGTTTATATTCATCCACCCACTCTTTTTTAGTCAACGGATGCAACTTCAATAACAGAACGATATCCCTCATCTTTACTAAATGCAGCAAAGCCTCTTTTAATGCAGGAAGAGATGTTAAACTTGGTGAAAAAGTAGGCGCATATAATACAATTTGACTTTTTCCATGCAGTTTCAACAGTTCTTCACGTTCCCGGTCAAAATCATGCCAATGATTTTTTATCCAATCCTGCTTGGGCCAGCCGGTCTCCACGACCTCAAAATCTTTATATTCGGCTGCCAATTCCTTAAACTTTTTCGTAAAAAAAGGGCCTTGGGTGAAATAGGTGTCAAAATAGCGACGGATGATCCAATGATCTTTCTTTTCTGCCGCATAGCCATGAAAAACCTGTATCTTCACACCCGGTAAATAATAGGGAACAATATTACCCGGCACAAATATAGCTTCCGGAGAAAAGTCATAAACCTCCTGCATCGAATGTGTATAAACAACTTTTCCATCCAGTGGGAAAACCGGGATCTTCGGAAGATGCACATACCACAAGATATGATTCGCCTCCGACTTTACCGCTTCCTGATATATAGGCAATAATATATCAACAGCATACTTATTTTCACAGAATAAGACAATACGCATACTTCTCTCTATAGCTCCAGTTTATACTTCACTTGATGTTTCTTTGCAAAATAAATCCAGAACTTCTTCCGGTGTGCAAGCACTTTATCAACGCAGTATTGTTCATCAGCATTGCGTGCCCGTGCATATTCTCTGGCAAGTAATTCAAAAAAGGCTTTCTGTCCCCATAAACGGGCAAAATTGGCACACCCCATATCAATACTGATCTTACCGAAACTCATGCGATTGATATCCACTAACATAAAATGATATTCACCGTCTATCTTATCGAACAGGATATTTCCGGGAGAATAATCCCGATGCATAATATCGGATTCATGCAGGCGAGCCGTATAACGGGCAAAGGCTATAACAACATCCCGGCAATCGTCAACATCGGCATTGCCGAATTCATAAAAGTTTCTTCGATAGGAAGATTGAAGACTGATAAAATAAGAGTATTTGATCAAACCGCACTTGCACTCTTCGATATAAGCGATAGGAACCGGGGTCTCAAAGCCCCTCTGAAGCAGTATATTGGGATATGAAAAGGCGCGCCTTCCTTTCGGGGCACGAAAAAAAGAATAAGCAATCCGATTTACCAAAGCCGGAACCCCATAACGTTTTATATTGATCTCCAATCCATCGTCCACCGTCATCACCTTGATGAGGTTTCTTCCAGAGTAGATCACCCTTCCCTCACTTTCAAAGATATCAGGAATGCTTTCTACAAATTTCCGCAAATGTTCGTATGCAGGATTTACTATTATTTTCATATTTTACTCTGCCTTCACCTTTTTAGACGGTCCCGTCATTCTAAAATATTTATCCATCATTTACCTTATATTCTCTTCAATCTTCGCAATAATCTCTTCAGGTTTTATCTCCCTCAGGCAAGCATAATCGCCACGCCAGCAGGGCTTCTGCCCGTAAACCGAACATGGACGGCAGGACAAATCAAGCTGCACCGTATTGGCCGGCAACTGTTTCCACCCCATGAATCCGGCATAAGGATGCGTAGCACCCCATACGGAAACAACAGGCACATTGACCAGAGACGCCAAATGCATATTAGCGGAGTCCATGGAAAGAATCACATCCAAATGACTCATCAGATTCAATTCCGTATCCATTTTCAGCTTACCAATCAACGATATGACGGAAGGATACTTAGCGGTCCAGCGGTCGAATACCTCCTTTTCACTCTTCCCTCCACCCAAAAGGAAAACTTTCACATCCGGCATTGCGGCAAAATGGGCAACAACCCGTTCCTGCTGCTCTACCGGATAAATCTTACCCTTGTGTTTAGCAAAAGGAGCAATACCTATCCATTTATTATTCCCTTTCGGGCCTACTACCGGTTCTATTTGTGAGAAATCACCTTTTCCCTCTCCATAGATGGAGGTGAACTTCAATTGAACCGGAAGTCCCAGCTTTTCCAGCACATCAGCATAGCGCCGGAAAGAGCTTTCCTGCTTTTCAAAAACCTTATGATGACGGCGAACCAGTTTCTTCTTACCTGCCCGCCCCTTGCATATTGCAGCTACAGGCACGCCATCCAACCGAAAACGCCATCGTAAGTATTTCGCGCGAAGTATATCATGAAAATCGGCCACATAATCAAAATGTAGCCCTTTTAGTTCTGCATACAAACTGTTTAATCCTCGTAATCCTTTATGTTTCCCCGACAAATCGGCACCGTAAAAGCTTACATTCTCAGGCAACTTCAGAAAAAGAGGTTGCAATGCAGTACGACTCAGCACTATGATTTCATGCTGAGGATATTCGGCTGCCAGCGAATGCACTACCGGAACCGTCATGGCTACATCGCCAAGCGCAGAGAAACGGATAATGAGGATACGTGCCATTCGTTATCTTTTTGCATAAAGCACCGGATTCAAGGCCGGGTCATTATACATCTTCATCTGTTTATATACTTTCATATATTTTTTTCCGGATTCAATATCAGCCAGCAATTGGTCAATGGCCGACGAAAGATCTTGCTTTTGTTCCAGAAGGATGTCCAGTTTAGCCTGGCATTGAGCATGATGTTCGGGAGTAGTATCCGTACGTTCCACCTCCTTTTGCATGTGATAGATCTTTAATGCAAGAATAGAAAGACGGTCTATCGCCCATGCGGGACTTTCCGTATTAATGGTAGCCTCCGCCATCGATTTCACATCTTTATATTTATCCAGGAAATAGCTATCGATCAATTCTACCAAGTCTGTTCTGTCCTGATTAGACTTGTCTATTCTTCGTTTCAAAGTCAATGCCGCATTCGGTTCAATCTGCGGATCACGTATAATATCTTCAAAATGCCATTGCACGGCATCAATCCAATTCTTCAAATACAGATAATACTCAATCGTCTTCAACTCGTAAGGATTGTTCATCGGCGCATCCACGCTATCCGTTACATGATAATCCGCGACTGACTTTTCAAAAATGCTGTTGCAAAGGTTACTAAATGCCATAATCTTAACGAACTTTACAGTTATACAATAATACAAAGTTATGCAATATTTCCCACACAAGCAACCGTTCCCCACTTTTTATTCCCATCTTGCTCCAAAAGCAAAATATCCTCTTCCTTATTTATTTCATATTTTTACTACCCCATAGCCCTTCAATAAGATAAGATGAAAGGATTCGTATGAAGAATACGTTAACAAATCAAAGCAACTTTCATAAGAAAATAGAAACCAGCTATACTTTGTTACTATAACATAGCCCCATACATATAATTAATTTCTAAATTTGCCTATATTCAAAAAACAGAATTCCATGAAAGTTATTGTTGACAATAAAATACCTTTTATAGAGGAAGCTATCGGGAAAATAGCCGACGAAGTAATATATGTCCCCGGAAAAGACTTCACCCCTGCTTTAGTGAAAGATGCAGATGCACTAATAATCCGCACACGCACTCAATGCAACCGCGAATTACTACAAGGAAGCCGGGTACAATTCATTGCTACAGCCACAATCGGCTTCGATCATATAGATACGGAGTATTGCCACGAAGCGGGCATAACCTGGACTAATGCACCGGGATGCAACTCCGCTTCCGTAGCACAATACTTGCAATCCACACTCTTATTAATAAATCTCCTGAAAGGAAAAAACTTATCAGAAATGACCATCGGCATTGTCGGAGTAGGCAACGTAGGCATCAAAGTGGCTAAAGTGGCTCGCGAATTAGGCATGCGGGTATTGCTGAACGACTTACCACGAGAAGAGAAAGAAGGAAGTACAGACTTCTGTTCTCTAAAGCTTCTTGCCGAAGAATGTGATGTTATCACTTTCCACGTACCTTTATATAAGGAAGGGAAATATAAAACTTTCCATCTGGGCGATGAAGCATTCTTCCGTTCCCTCAAACGTTCTCCCATCATCATCAATACTTCCCGCGGAGAAGTAATAGAAACAGCCGCTTTATTGAAAGCTCTTCAAACCGGCCTGATTTCCGATGCCGTCATTGACGTATGGGAAAACGAGCCCGACATTAATCTCTCCTTATTATATAAGGTATTCATCGGCACCCCCCATATCGCCGGATACTCGGCAGACGGAAAAGCAAATGCTACACGAATGTCTCTGGACTCCCTTTGCCGGCACTTCGGCATACAAGCTGACTATCACATCGATCCGCCCAAACCCGAAAATCCGATCATCATAGCATCTACCCCTACAGAAGCCTATTTAAAAATGTATGATCCGCGAAAAGACTGCGAAGCGTTGAGAGCTCATCCCGAACTATTTGAAAAGTTAAGAGGAGATTATCCGCTACGGAGAGAAAAGACAGCATTCTCCGTAATAACTCCGTAGCATCTCCGTAAGTCCTCCGTAACAACTCCGTACCAGCTCCGTAGTAAGTCCGTACCAGCTCCATACTCTAAGACACGGAGATGACACGGAGATAATACGGAGATAACACGGAGCAGATACGGCTCAGAACAGAACCGAGTATGATAAAGTTATAAAGTTTTAGCCTTCGGATTCAAGCAATTTTTCTATCACTTTGGGATAAGTGTCATATTCCAGCGCATGAATACGTTGCGCCAGATCATCCGGCGTATCTTCCGGCAACACCGGGCATTTCACCTGGCAAATAATGGCACCCTCATCATAATGTTCATTAGTATAATGAATAGTGATACCACTTTCCTTCTCGCCCGCAGCAATCACCGCTTCGTGTACACGGTCGCCATACATGCCCTTTCCGCCGAACTTCGGCAACAATGAAGGATGTATATTTATCATTTTATTAGGATAAGCATGCAAAATAGTATCCGGCACGCGCGCCAGAAAACCGGCCAGCACTACAAAATCAATATCATGCTCCCGCAACACCGATAAAATCGCCTCTCCATTCTCCCAGTCACTCTTCGGAAAATAAAAGCAAGGCACTTCCAGCCCACGAGAACGCTCTAAAACGAACGCATTCTGACGATTAGTTAAAACCAAGGCCACACAAGCCGAACTTTTTTCCCGGAAATAACGGATGATATTTTCGGCATTTGTGCCGCTTCCCGATGCTAAAACTGCGATATTTTTCCTCATATTTCTTCTTTTTAGTGCACAAAACCGTGAAAAATGTGCAAAACATTGCATTTAATTCCCTAAATATTTGCGAGTGACGATAAATATTTATTCCTTTGCCCCGCAAATTTAAAGAAATAAAACTAATTATTAATTAAAAACTTAAAGTTATGTCT
>OHOZ01000471.1_pt1 | contig 24940 bp, 10 predicted proteins | sample 1569931 | NCBI WGS metagenome assembly OHOZ01 (sample SAMEA3879572, study PRJEB24766) | human gut metagenome | biome: human-associated habitat; feature: feces | place: USA | collected 1985/1987
CATAAGTAGTAATGATATCACTTCTAAGTAGTAACCCTTTTTTGTATAAGATGCCTGTAAAAGTGCAAATATATGCAGAAATGGCGGATTATCATCCTTTGTTTATACACAGAATACTCTGTAATATCATTTTTTGAAATAGGGTATGTTCTTTAAAAGGTGGATATACTGTCATTATTGTTATGAACTGGGTCGTATTTCTGTTATTTTGATATTTAAGGTTTTTGTTTTTTCTCTATCAATAGAACAATAGATAGATAACTTTTCTTTTTTTATTCTTTTCAGGTGATTACATATTTTTTAGTTGTTCGTCCTTTATCTGTAAAATGTAGATATTGGGTCCAATCAAGAGTTTTTATATTTTTGAATTTAATTTATTGAACAGATGAAAAAAGAAAAAATCTTTTCTAGAAAAACACAGAGCAGGTATCTAAGCGCTGCAAAGATTATTTGCCTCTCTTTCCTTTTTTCCGTACCAGTACAGGTTTGGGCAGAAAGCTTTGAAGATACACCTGCGTTGAATGTTGTTCAGCAACAAAAATCAGTAAAAGGTACTGTAGTGGATACGACTGGTGAGCCGGTGATTGGTGCGAATATAAAAGCGCAAGGTACTGATACCGGTACAATTACAGACTTGGATGGAAACTTCAGTTTGGTAATTCCGGCAAGTGCTAAACTTGAAATATCATTTATTGGATATGTCACACAAGTAGTGGCTGTGCCTGCAAATGGTATTGTAAAAATAACCTTGGCAGAAGATTCCAAACTTCTGGACGAAGTGGTTGTAGTAGGTTATGGAACTCAAAAGAAAGCGCATTTGACAGGTTCTATCTCTACGGTTAATCCCAATGATCTGAAAGAAATGCCCTATAGTAATATGGGTGCAATGCTGGCAGGTACGGTAGCGGGTTTGAACGTTAGCGGAGGTGACGGTCGTCCAGGTGTTGGAGCAACGATGACTATTCGCGATCCGTTCTCTACAGGGGTTTCAGGAAGTACCACTGCACCGATTTATGTGATTGACGGTGTTATTCAGTCGGATAATCCGCGTAACGGTATTTCAGCTTCGGAAGCTTTCAATAATCTCGATCCGAATGAGATCGAGTCCATTTCTATTTTGAAGGATGCCGCAGCGGCAGTATACGGAGCACGTGGTGCGCAAGGTGCTATCATCGTCACTACCAAGAAAGGTAGTGTAGATGGGAAACCTCGTATCAGCTACACTGGATCGGTGACTATGAATGATGAGATCTCACGTCCTAAGATGTTGGATGCATATCAGTATGGTCAATTCTGGAATGGATTTAAAGGTGCGGATGGTAACGAGTCAATCGGCAACCGAAAGAAAGATCTCTTCCAAATGGATGAGTTGGAGGCAATGAAAGGCATGAACTATGACTGGCTGGATAAAGCTTGGTCTGCGGCCTATAGTACCAAGCATAATGTGAATATCAGTGGTGGCGGTAACAGTTCATCCTATTTCGGAAGTATCTCTTATCAGACGCAAGAAGGTAACCTGAGTATGCTGGATTATGATCGTTGGAACTATCGCGTAGGAATGAGTACAACGATGGCTAAACATCTGAAGGTGAATTTGTCTATTTCGGGTAATTATGGCGACAGGAAGACTACTTTCAATAAGATTGGCGGAGAGAAAGATGATAACGATTATCTGGCATTGCTTACTACTCCGCGCTATGTGCCATGGTCGATAGAAAATGACAAAGGCGAAGATATCTGGCTATTGAGATATGGACCTAAAAATACTAATAGTAGCGTTCTTGGAAACTCTAATTATTTGCGTTACAATTATTTTGCCGTTGAGGATTTAGGTAACCAAAAGCAGACTAAGACGCAAGATATGACGATCAATGGTTCGTTGGAATATGATTTCGACTGGTTGGAGACATTGAAAGGTTTGAAATTGCGTTTTAGCTATGCGAAAACCATTGGTAATACTGAGGGAAGACAATTAGGTTCTAAATATGATGGTTATTATTTTACCACTCGTGGAGGTTCCGGTAATCACCTTTATATTGACGAAGGCGCACCAAGTAATAATCTGACTTTGCCATCGAATATGAAAACCCAGTCAGTTGATAATGGAAATCGTGTATTGCGTGACTTCGACCGTACAGATAGTTATCAGGTCAATTTCCAAGCCAGTTATGCACGTGATTTCGGAAAACATTCGGTAAGCGCTATGTTTGCCATGGAAAAGCGTGAAATGAATTATGAGTTTTCTCGTATATTGAAAGAAGGTCCGCTCAATGGTGACCTTGCCAATGGTGAAACCAATACAGCTACAGGTTCGGTAAGTTCAAGCAGCCAGACGTCGAGAAGCGAGAGCGGTGATTTATCCTATATCGGTCGTATTAATTACGCCTATGATAACCGTTACCTGTTCGAGTTTCTGATTCGTTCCGATGCTTCAACCAAGTTTGCTCCCGACAATTATTGGGGAGTCTTCCCTTCTATTTCCGTGGGATGGATTGTTTCAGAAGAAAAGTGGTATAAACTGGATTGGATGGATTATCTGAAAGTACGTGCTTCATTCGGTATCTTGGGACAGGATAATACAGCGGCTTGGTTGTGGCGCCAGCGATATACATATCAGGCTAATTATGGTGCAATATTTGGCACTTCACCGAGCAATAACTTAGGTTGGGCTTTGAAAACCGAGGCAGCTCCTAACTATGATGCGCACTGGGATAAAGACTACAAATATAATCTGGGAATAGATATGAAGTTCCTGAAGAACCGTTTATCGGTAGGTATCGATGCTTATCTGGACAAAAGAACCGATATGTTGGTAGTGCGTAGTGGTGTACCTGTAACTGTAGGCGCCAAGTCGGCGGCAGAGAATTTTGATGCGGTAGATAACTATGGTGTAGAACTGTCATTAGGTTGGCGCGATCATGTGTCTGACTTCAATTATTCTGTTCAGCTGAATGGGCAATGGCGTGATGCCCGCTATCGGAAAAAAGACTGGCCGGCTATATCAACTTACAAAGATGTCTATCGTGATGGCCCGGTTGATATGGGACAATGGGGATATGATTGTCTGGGTATGTTCCGCAATCAGGCTGAGATTGACAAATTTGTTGCAGACAACAATATTACTCAATATATGGGCTATAAGCCGGAGCAGATTAAACCGGGTATGTTGATATACCGCGATGTACGTGGCGAACAGAATCTGGATGGCTCATATAAAGGAGCGGACGGTATTGTAGACGATAAGGACATGATCCAACTGAGCAAAAGAAAGAGCAATCCTTACGGCATGTCTCTGATTCTGGGCGGTAGCTGGAAGGGAATCTCACTGAATGCCAACATCTCCAGCTCATGGGGTGGATATTCTACATATGCGGGAGGTTCATATATCTTTATGAATGAGGCTTCATTAGATGGTGCCAATCTTCCGATATATTGGAAAGACATGTTCGTTCCCGAAGATGTTGTGGACGATGCGGGCAATGTGGTGGCCAAGCAAAACCTGACAGCCAAATATCCTAATATGAAATACAGTATGAACAAGGAGGCATCCAGCTTCTGGAAGGTTAGTTCGTTCCGTATGTATGTTCGCAACCTGTCTTTGGGCTATACATTGCCAAAGGAATGGTTGAGCAAAGTGGGAATCTCAAGTTGTAAGATCAATCTGAGCGGAACAAATCTGTTCAGCTTCTTCAATCCTTATCCTGAACATTATACAGACCCGTTAACCGGTTACGGTACATTCCCGGCATTGCGCAGTTGGACAGTGGGATTGAATCTTTCTTTTTAAGTGATGTAATAATATAAATAAGATTAGAATATGAAAATAGATAATATCATACATAAAGGTGTGGGAATAGTTGCCTTTAGCGCATTGTTTCTGCTAGGCGGCTGTAGCGATGACTTCTTGAAGGATAAGAAGGACTATAATGGCTTCAACGATGAAATATACAGTAATTTCAGTATGGCGCAGGCAAGTGTGGATTACATTCACAGGCAGGTTGAACCCAAGGTAGGAGGAGTAAGTGCATTGAATGGCAGTACAGGTTCGGCTGATGATTTTTCCAAATCAACGCTGGAGTATGCCGGTTCTACGCCATTTGTAGGTTTGGCTGAAATCCTTACCAGCAATGTACCTTGTTATTTTAATGGCTCCAACGATCCGGCAAATAATAACGGTGTATGGTTGAATATCCGTCGTTGCAATCTGTTCCTTGACAATATTGACAAGGGGACATTGTCGGAAGTAGAAAGAAATATTCTTAAAGGGCAGGTTTACTTTTGGCGTGCATGGTTGTATTACCGTTTGGTGACCACTTATGGTGGAGTGCCTATCATAAAGAATGCGCAAAACCCTACGATTGGCGACGGTACGGTAGAAGAATCTACTTTGAATGTTGAACGTAGTTCTACAGATGATTGTGTAACGTTTGTCTGTGAAGATTTAGATAATGCAGCTTCGTTGTTGCCATCTGTTTGGAGTGATCCGTCAGTAAATTACGGTCGTGTAACCAAAGGTGCGGCTATGGCTTTGAAAGGACGCATGCTACTTTTCTATGCAAGCCCATTGTTCAATCGTTCCAACGATAAAAAAAGATGGGAGACAGCTTATACTGCAAACAAGGCTGCTTATGACGAACTTACTACTAATGGTGATAGAGAATTGGTGAGTGCAACAAGTAAGAGAGCGCAAGACTGGGAAAAGATGTTTGTGAATCCATTGTCCAAAGAGGCTGTATTGATAACATTATACAATAATATCTCTGACGATCAGTTCAGGTTCAATAATAGCTGGGAACAAAGCGCACGTCCCAAAGACATCAAAGGTGGTGGTGGAATCGCTGCCACAGCTGAAATGGTAGACTTATTCCCTATGGCTGACGGTAAGAAGCCTGCTGAAAGTTCATTGACATATGATCCGCTGAAGTTCTACAAAGATCGTGATCCGCGCTTCTATCGTACCTTTGCATTTAATGGAGTTTGTTGGCCTTATAATACAGATAAAAGATATACAGTATGGAATTATCAATGGTTTAAGGATGCTGCGGCAGCTAATGAAGGTAAACCGGGTAATTCGGCACTTTATGACGGTGATGTCAGTTCAAGTATCTTTGTACGTAAACGTACTGACCCGAATGCTTACAATACATCCAATCTTAGTAGCGGAGTATTCTCACAGAGCGGTAGTCCATATATGGAAATACGTATGGCGGAAGTTATTCTGAATGTAGCTGAGGCGGCTTGTGGAAAAGGAGATGATGCCACTGCATTAACATTCCTGAAATATATTCGTGAACGTGTAGGTTATACAGGCAACTGCGGCTTTCCTTCCACTCTTTCAGGTGATGCCTTAATGGGTGCTATCCTTTATGAACGCCAGATAGAGTTGGCTTATGAAGGAAAAAGATTTGACGATATGCGTCGTTGGCTCTTATGGGATGACAGCTATGGTACTTGTACCCGTCTGGGTATTGCTCCTATCAGTGGAAATCAGACACGCAGACATGGCATTATTCTGGCTGTAAAACCGGAACTCTACACAAATAGTAAAGCTGGTAAGGATTATGATCCATTCAATCCGGAAGCTGCAGAATACTTAGGATCATCGGATCGCACGCAAATCAGTCTTGATCCGGATGCTTCAGATTCAGATTGGGAAAGTCAGATTGCTACCTTGGATAAATTCTATGAAAACAATTTGAATCGTGTAGTTAATGATCAGCTTGACGGTACGAGTACACCTGTGTTTTACATTACACACTTGAATAAATATTATTTCTTGGGTATTAAGCAGAATGTATTGCAAACAGGTACTAAACTGCAACAAAATATTGGTTGGTCAGATTATTATGGTTCTGAGGGAACATTTAATCCTATTGGTACCGGAAGTCTACTTCCATAAATTGCTCTTGAAATTTTTTGTTTAAGATCGCTTAAAGCTGCCAGGTGATTTCCATCTGGCAGCTTTTATTAGAATGATTGCTGTTATAAGTTATTGATTATTTTTCGTATAAAAAAGTTTCATGTGATTACAAAACATTTTTATCTTCGTCTAATAAATACATATAATTAATATATAAGAGAACAATGAAAAAGAAAGTAATACTAATAGTTTGTACTGCCGCAATGCTGATTCCGACTATTGCATGGGCACAATACCCGCAATTAACGGATGAAGCTAAGGAGACTTATAAGAAAATGATAACTGAAGAACGGAAACGTTCGGATGAAGCTTGGGCAAAAGCACGGCCTGTTGTTGAGAAAGAGGCCCGGGAAGGTCGTCCATATATTGAATGGGCTTCTCGTCCGGATGATCTTCCTCAAGCCGGCATTCCTGCTTTCCCCGGAGCTGAGGGTGGTGGTATGTATGCGCTTGGAGGTCGTGGTGGTAAAGTAATTACAGTAACCAATTTGAATGATCGTGGTCCCGGTTCTTTCCGTGAAGCTTGCGAAACAGGTGGTGCACGTATCATTGTATTCAATGTAGCGGGTATTATCCGTTTAGAATCTCCCATTATTGTTCGTGCTCCTTATGTAACGATAGCCGGACAAACAGCTCCGGGAGATGGAGTTTGTATTGCTGGAGAGTCATTTTGGGTGGATACTCATGATGTAGTGGTACGCCACATGCGTTTCCGTCGTGGTGAAACGAAAGTCCACCACCGTGACGACTCATTTGGAGGTAATCCGATTGGCAATATTATGATTGACCATTGCTCATGTACCTGGGGGCTGGATGAGAATATTTCTTTCTATCGTCACATGTACAGTCCGGGCGAAGGCTATAAAGATGAGAAACTTCCAACTGTCAATGTAACCATTCAAAATACAATTTCCGCTAAGGCACTGGATACATATAATCATGCTTTCGGTAGTACCTTGGGTGGTGAGAACTGTGCCTTTATGCGCAATCTTTGGGCCAGTAATGCTGGACGTAATCCCTCTGTCGGCTGGTATGGCATTTTCAATTTTGTGAATAACGTTGTGTATAATTGGGTACACCGTTCAATGGATGGAGGTGATTATCGTGCGATGTTCAATGTGGTCAATAATTATTATAAACCAGGACCGTTGACTCCGAAAGATTCTCCGGTGGGACATCGTATCTTGAAACCGGAAGCCGGGCGTAGTAAGTTGAACTATAAAGTATATGGTCGTGTATATGCAGATGGTAATGTAATGGAAGGGTATCCTGAAATAACTAAAGACAATTGGGCAGGTGGTATCCAGATTGAAACTCAAAAGGATACTGAGGGATATACCGATCAAATGCGTGCTTATCGGCCTTTCGTTATGCCTTATATCAATATTATGTCTGCTAATGATGCTTATGATTATGTCTTGAAATATGTGGGCGCCAATATCCCTTGTCGTGACATTGTTGATGAGCGAGTTATTGAGGAAGTGAAGACCGGTGTGGCTTATTATGAAAAGAAACTTCCCAAAGATGCTTATGGAGATAGATGGGGGTTAGCACCGAAATCTCAAGATGAAGAAGGTTATTTTAAGTATCGTCGTTTGCCGAAAGATTCTTATAAATCGGGGATTATTACTGATATTCGCCAGATGGGTGGTTATCCTGAATATAAAGGTACTCCATACGTTGATACAGATGGCGACGGTATGCCTGATAAATGGGAAGTAGAGAATGGGCTGAATCCGAATGATCCGAGTGACGCTAATAAAGACTGCACAGGTGATGGATATACTAATATTGAGAAATACATCAATGGTATTAGTACGAAGAATAAAGTGGATTGGACTGACTTGAAGAACAACTACGATACTTTGGCAGAAAAAGGAAAATTAATGTAAATTTGATGAAGAAGATAATATTTATTTCTCTATTACTGCTTTCCGGCTGGCTGTCAGCCGGAGCAGTTGATTTGAACAAGGAAGGGCGTGATCCTGAATATGTAGAATCCATTGTGAAACGCTCGCAGAAAATTGTGGATAAACTTGGCATTAATGATGCGAAGGTAGCTGAAGATGTACGCAATGTTATTGCTAATCGCTACTTCACATTGAATGACATTTATGAGGTACGTGATGCGAAAGTAAAAGAAATCAAAGAGTCGGGATTGACTGGCGATGCGAAAAATAATGCGTTGAAAGCTGCAGAAGACGCTAAAGATGCAGCTCTCTACCGGATTCATTTCGCTTTTCCTGCAGAATTGTCCCTTTTTCTGAATGAGGAACAAATAGAAGGAGTGAAAGACGGGATGACGTATGGAGTTCTGGAAATAACTTATAAATCGCATCTCGACATGATTCCTTCTCTTAAGGAAGATGAAAAGGCCCAGATTTATGCTTGGCTGAAGGAGGCCCGTGAATTTGCCATTGATGCTGAAAACTCAGATAAGAAACATGCTTTTTTCGGCAAGTACAAAGGGCGAATCAATAATTATCTTACTAAACGTGGATATGATTTGAAGAAAGAGCGTGAAGAGTGGTATAAACGTGTGAAGGCACGTGGAGGTTCTCTGTAAACGCCATAATGGTTAGTGTTTGATGTGGAAAAAGGCAACTTGTAAGGTTGCCTTTTTTGTTGTTGAAACTTCCACCTCTATTTGAGTACAAATCTCTTTTTCCACCGTCTACTCTGTATATATAATATAATATCGAATAAAAGATTTATAGAAATGAGGAAATTTAGAAATACATTAGCTGCAATAAGCATCTTGTTTTTAGCTTCTTGTGGGGGAAACAAAGACTATTATATGTTTACTTCATTCCATGAGCCCGCTGATGAAGGGTTAAGATATTTATATAGTGAAGATGGCATGCATTGGGATAGCATCCCCGGTGTCTGGCTGAAACCGGCATTGGGACAACAACAGTTGATGCGTGACCCCTCAATGGTGCGTACCCCGGATGGAACCTATCACTTGGTATGGACTACCAGTTGGAAGGGAGATCTTGGATTTGGCTATGCACATTCCAAGGATTTGGTCCACTGGTCGGAGCAACAAATGATTCTGGTAATGGCTGATGAACCGACGACTGTCAATGTATGGGCGCCGGAGATTTTTTATGATGATGAGAACGGACAATTTATGGTTGTTTGGGCATCTTGTGTCCCGGGTCGCTTTGAAAGAGGGATAGAGGAAGAAGAAAATAATCATCGTTTATATTACATCACAACGAAAGATTTTAAGACGATATCGGAAACCAAACTTTTATATGATCCGGGGTTCAGTTCGATTGACGCTACCATCCTGAAACGTGCGAAAAACGATTACGTAATGGTGCTTAAAGATAATACACGCCCTGAACGTAACTTGAAAGTAGCTTTCGCCGACTCACTTACAGGACCTTATTCTCCAGCTTCGCAACCGTTTACCGAGTCCTTTGTAGAGGGACCGTCGGTAGAGAAAGTAGGAGAGGATTACCTTGTTTATTTTGATGTTTACAGAAAAAAAATATACGGAGCCGTACGTACCCGGGATTTTATTAACTTTACCGATGAAACCAGAAACGTAAGCATACCTGTGGGACATAAACACGGGACTATCTTCAAAGCTCCGGAGTCACTTGTCAAGGCTTTACTTGAGGGGAATAAGAAGAAATAATTATAAATCCGAAACAATAAACCGTAATCATGAATAACTCCACAAAACTTCTTTTTGTATTGGCTGCCGGATGGCTGACAGCAACAGTTTCTGCGCAGGATAGAATCCACTATACAGGAACGGAATTATCGAATCCTGCCTATCATGACGGACAGTTGTCTCCGGTGGTGGGAGTGCACAATATACAGTTGGTACGTGCCAACCGTGAAAACCCTGATGCATCTAACGGTGCCGGGTGGACTTATAATCACCAGCCGATGCTGGCATATTGGAACGGGCAGTTTTATTATCAGTACCTGTCTGACCCTTCGGATGAACACATCCCGCCTTCGCAGACTTTCCTGATGACCTCTGAAGATGGTTATCAGTGGACAAATCCGGAAGTAGTGTTTCCACCCTATAAGGTGCCGGATGGATATACAAAAGAGTCTCGTCCGGGCATACAGGCTAAAGATTTGATTGCAATCATGCACCAGCGTGTAGGTTTTTATGTTTCCAAATCGGGCCGGCTGATTACAATGGGAAATTATGGAGTTGCTTTGGATAAAAAGGATGACCCTAATGATGGAAATGGAATTGGACGTGTGGTACGCGAAATAAATAAAGATGGTTCTTTTGGACCGATCTATTTTATTTATTATAACCACGGGTTCAGCGAAAAGAATACTGACTATCCATATTTCAGGAAAAGTAAGGATCGTGAGTTCGTAAAAGCTTGTCTGGAAATTCTGGATAATCCGTTGTATATGATGCAATGGGTGGAGGAAGCTGACCGGGAAGACCCGGTTATTCCTTTGAAAAAGGGATATAAAGCGTTCAACTGTTATACATTACCCGATGGGCGTATTGCCAGTCTTTGGAAACATGCCCTGACTTCCATCAGTGAAGATGGCGGACATACCTGGGCGGAGCCTGTGCTTCGTGCCAAAGGTTTTGTCAACAGTAATGCGAAAATCTGGGGGCAGCGTCTGAGCGACGGTATGTATGCTACCGTGTATAATCCGTCGGAATTTCGCTGGCCACTGGCAATCTCCCTGAGCAAAGATGGTTTGGAATATACGACTCTGAACCTGGTGCATGGTGAGATTCCTCCGATGCGTTATGGTGGGAATTACAAATCTTACGGCCCGCAATATGCCCGTGGCATTCAGGAAGGAAACGGAGTACCTGCCGATGGTGACTTGTGGGTTTCCTACAGCGTGAATAAGGAAGACATGTGGATATCCCGTATTCCTGTTCCCGTAGAATTGAAAGCGTCCGCACATGCGGATGATAATTTCTCCGAATATGAGACCATTGCAGGACTGACGAACTGGAATATTTATTCTCCGGTTTGGGCGCCGGTCTCTTTGGATGGGAAATGGCTGCGCCTGCAGGATAAAGATCCTTTTGATTATGCAAAGGTGGAACGTAAAATCCCGGCTTCCAAAGAGTTGAAAGTCTCCTTTGATATGCAGGCCGGACAGAATGATAAAGGTACGCTTCAGATTGACTTTCTGGATGAGAACAGCATTGCCTGTTCGCGGCTGGAACTGACTCCCGATGGCGTTTTCCGTGCCAAGGGCGGTTCACGTTTCGGAAATATGATGAAGTATGAGCCGGGAAAGACTTATCATGTCGAGGCTGTTCTTTCGGTTGCCGACCGTAACATCCAGGTTTATGTGGATGGTAAAAGAGTGGGCCTCCGCATGTTCTTTGCCCCTGTAGCCTCTATCGAGCGAATAGCTTTCCGCACCGGAGCGCCACGCACATTCCCCACTGTGGATACTCCTGCCGACCAGACATACGATCTTCCGGATGCAGGTGCCCGGGAGGCTTTGATTGAATATCGTATTGCCAATGTGAAGACTTCTTCTGCCGATAAAGATGCAACAGCCGCTTTTCTGAAGTATGTGGATTTTAAGCATTATGTGGATTATTTCAATGGAATGGAAGATGAGAATATAGCCCAGGCTATTCCAAATGCGAAAGCTTCGGAGTGGATGGAAGAAAATATTCCTTTGTTTGAGTGCCCGCAACGTAATTTTGAAGAGATGTATTACTACCGTTGGTGGTCGCTACGTAAACATATCAAACAGACTCCTGCCGGTTACGGCATGACGGAGTTCCTTGTGCAGCGTTCATACGCCGACAAATACAATTTAATTGCTTGTGCTATCGGGCATCATATTTATGAAAGCCGTTGGCTTCGCAATCCCGAGTATCTGGATCAGATTATTCACACCTGGTATCGTGGTAACGAAGGTGGTCCGATGAAGAAAATGGATAAGTTCAGTTCCTGGAATGCGGATGCCGTGCTGGCCCGCTATATGGTGGATGCGGACAGGGATTTCATGTTGGACATGAAGAAGGACCTGGAAACGGAATATGAATGTTGGGAGCGTACAAACCGTTTGAAGAACGGACTGTATTGGCAGGGAGACGTGCAGGACGGTATGGAAGAGTCTATCAGCGGCGGTCGTAGAAAGAAGTATGCACGCCCCACGATCAACAGCTATATGTATGGCAATGCAAAGGCGCTTTCGCTGATGGGTATCTTTGCCGGTGATGAGGGAGGAGCTATGAAATATGGAATGAAGGCGGACACACTGAGAGGTCTGGTTCAGAGTGAACTGTGGAATACGCGTCATCAGTTTTTTGAAACCATGCGTACGGATTCTTCCGCAAATGTGCGCGAAGCTATCGGTTATATTCCCTGGTATTTCAATTTGCCGGACACAGCCGGACGATATGCAGTCGCCTGGAAAGAGATTATGGACGAGAAGGGATTCTCCGCCCCTTACGGATTGACAACAGCCGAACGCCGCCATCCTGAATTCCGCACACACGGAGTAGGTAAATGCGAGTGGGACGGTGCAATCTGGCCGTTTGCTTCGGCACAGACTCTCACGGCTATGGCTAATTTCATGAATAACTATCCGCAGACTGTGTTGTCAGACAGTGTCTATTTTCGTCAGATGGAGCTGTATGTGGAGTCGCAATATCATCGCGGACGGCCTTATATCGGCGAATATCTGGATGAAGTGACTGGTTATTGGCTGAAAGGCGACCAGGAACGAAGCCGTTACTACAACCATTCCACTTTCAATGATTTGATGATTACGGGTTTAATCGGACTTCGCCCACGTCTGGATGATACGGTAGAGGTGAATCCGCTGATACCGGCGGATCGATGGGATTGGTTCTGCCTGGACAATGTTTTGTATCACGGGCATAATCTTACTATTCTTTGGGATAAGTACGGTGATCGTTACCACCGGGGAAAAGGGTTGCGCATCTTTGTAGATGGAAAAGAAGTGGGACATGCGGATACATTGACGAGGATTGTTTGTGAACATGCATTGAAATGATGGCAAATGATAATTTATCGAAATGAAGAACTAAGAATGAAGAATGAAGAATGAAGAATTACCTTGCGGCATGCTTGCATAGCGCAGCCAAATTCTTCATTCTTCATTCATCATTCTTCATTAAATTATCATTTATCGTACAGACTGATGTGATTACTTACTGAAATAGAGATAGACTAATGATGGTTTTAAAAAGATATATTCTTCTTCTTCTTTGTTTGCCTTGTCTGGCACAGGCAAAGAATATAACGGTTAGCCGCCTCACTTGTGAAATGCAGGAGGGAATGGTGGTTGTTGAGGGTTATCCCCGTCTGGGATGGGCTATGTCGTCATCCGAAAACGGGACGAGGCAGACCGCCTATCAGGTTGAAATTCGTGAAGCCTGCACGGGACGTTCTGTCTGGAACAGCGGAAAAGTCAAGTCTTCTCAAAGCCAGTTAATATCCACTCAGGAGGCTGACATTCATCGTTACAGTCCCTATAGTTATGTTTGGCGTGTGCGCGTTTGGGATGAAACGGATGCGCCGTCCGAGTGGAGCCGTGAGGCGAAATTCCGTTTAGCTCCCGAGGGCTTTTCTTCTGCAAAATGGATTGGCGCCATCACCCGTGAAGATGCCCGTCTGCCCGAAGGACGGAGATTTCATGGCGCAGAGTTGAAGAAGCCGGAAGTTAAAGCGGCCTGGGCGGCTGTGGACACATTGGCTAAGAAAAGCATTTGTCTGCGCCGGAAGTTCAGGACTGATAAGAAAGTGGTGGAAGCCACCGCATCAGTCTGCGGACTGGGATTTTATGAATTCTCCCTGAACGGGAAGAAAGTAGGCGACAGTGAGTTTGCCCCGCTTTGGAGCGATTATGATAAAAGCGTGTATTATAATACGTATGATGTAACGGAATTGTTGCAGAAAGGTGAAAATGTCGCCGGTGTTTTGTTGGGTAACGGCTTTTATAATGTGCAGGGCGGGCGTTATCGTAAATTGCTGATAAGTTTCGGAGCTCCGACTCTTTTATTTTCATTGGTCATTAATTATGAGGATGGAACTCGGGAGACAATCTATTCGGATAACGACTGGAAATACGATTTGAGCCCTATCACTTTTAATTGCATTTACGGGGGAGAAGATTATGATGCGCGCCGTGAACAGGAAGGATGGAATAAAATCGGCTTCAATGACAGGCAATGGCGTCCGGTAGTGGTTCAGGAAGCTCCGAAGGGAATGCTTCGTCCGCAGAAGGCGGCTCCGGTAAAGATTATGGAGCGCTATGACATTCAGAAGGTGACGAAACTTACGTCTGAACAGGTTGCTTCTGCCTGTAAATCAACCAAAAGAACGGTCGATCCTTCTGCCTTTGTACTGGATATGGGGCAGAATCTGGCTGGTTTCCCGGAGATTACTGTGCGTGGAAAGCGGGGGCAAAAGGTCACTTTGATAGTTGCCGAGGCCTTGACCGATGAAGGTGCTTGCAATCAGCGTCAGACGGGACGCCAGCATTATTATGAATATACCTTGAAAGGTGAAGGCGACGAGACCTGGCATCCCCGTTTTTCTTATTATGGCTATCGTTACATCCAGGTGGAAGGGGCGGTGCTGAAGGGACAGAAGAATCCGGGAAAACTGCCTGTCTTGAAAAACATTCAGTCGTGCTTTGTCTATAACTCGGCACGAAAGGTGTCTACGTTCGAGTGTTCCAACCCCATCTTCAATGCGGCTCATCGTCTGATAGAAAAAGCTGTGCGCAGCAATATGCAGTCGGTGTTTACGGATTGTCCCCATCGTGAAAAGCTGGGTTGGCTGGAACAGGTGCACCTCAATGGCCCGGGCTTGCTCTATAATTATGATCTCACAGCCTTTGCCCCTCAGATAATGCGGAATATGGCAGATGCCCAGCATGCCAATGGAGCGATGCCTACGACTGCACCGGAATATGTGGTTTTTGAAGGTCCGGGAATGGACGCTTTTGCCGAATCTCCGGAGTGGGGAGGAGCTTTGGTCATTTTTCCGTATATGTATTATGAAACATACGGAGACGATTCACTGATAAAGAAATATTATCAGAATATGCGCCGCTATGTAGACTATCTCTCCACCCGCGCCGACCGCCATATCCTTTCTTTCGGACTGGGCGACTGGTATGATTACGGGGATTTCCGTGCCGGTTTCTCCCGGAATACACCGGTTCCGTTGGTAGCCACGGCGCACTATTACATGAGCGTTGACTATTTAATTAAAGCGGCATCTATTGTAGGCAATGATTATGATGTCAGATATTACAGTTCTCTGGCATACGACATCATGGTTGCGTTTAATGAACGCTTTCTGAATCATGATACGGCACAATACGGCACGGGAAGCCAGTGCAGCAATGCATTGCCGCTTTTCCTCCGGCTCACTCAAAGCGCCGGACATCAGGGCATCTATGAAATGGATCATCGCCTGAACCGGAAGGTCTTCATGAACCTTGTGAAAGATGTGGAAGCTCATGGCAACCGGTTGACCACCGGTGATGTAGGCAACCGCTATCTGATCCAGACGTTGGCCAATTACGGTGCGGATGAACTTATCTATAAGATGTTCAACCACGAAGAAGCACCCGGATATGGATTCCAACTGAAGTTTGGCGCCACAACTCTGACGGAACAGTGGGACCCCCGCCAAGGCTCTTCCTGGAATCACTTTATGATGGGACAGATTGACGAATGGTTTTTCAATTCGCTGGCCGGAATCCGTCCGTATGTTAAGAATGGATACCAGATTGTTGGTATTGCCCCGAAACCGGTTGGTGACTTGAAATATGTGAAATGCTCTTATGATACTCCTTACGGTGTGATAGCTGTAGACTGGACTCATGAGAATGGAACGTTTACGTTGAATCTTTCTGTTCCGGTAAATACAACCGCAGTCGTTACCCTTCCCGGAGAGATAGCGCCGAAAGAAGTACAAAGCGGAACATACCAGTTTGTAGTGAACGAAAAATAATCAATAACAATATGACTATGAAACTCAGAATAACCCTTTTCTCCCTCTTCTGTTTTTGTGTAACTATTGCGCTCCGTGCGGAACGGGTGGATATGATTAAGGCAGGTGCGGCAACAGACGGGAAGTCCTTGAATACACGGCTGATAAACTCTACCATCGACCGCCTGAATGCCAATGGCGGAGGAACGCTTTACTTTCCCGCCGGAACTTATCTGACAGGAAGCATCCGTATGAAAAGTAACATAACCCTCGAACTGGAGGCAGGGGCCACCTTGCTGTTCTCCGATAACTTTGACGATTACCTGCCTTTTGTGGAGATGCGTTACGAAGGGGTGATGATGAAGAGCTTCCAGCCTTTGATTTATGCCGTAGATGCGGAGAACATCACCATCAAGGGAGAAGGAACTCTGGATGGGCAGGGAAAGAAGTGGTGGATGGAGTTCTTTCGCGTCATGATTGACCTGCGAGATAACGGCGTTCGCGATATAAATAAATACCAGCCGATGTGGGATAAGGAGAACGATACGAAGACCATTTATGCTGATACGAACGAAGACTATGTCGGTACGCTGCAACGTCGTTTCTTCCGTCCTCCATTCATACAGACTGTCCGTTGTAAGGGAGTCAGAATAGAGGGTGTGAAGATTATCAATTCTCCATTCTGGACGGTGAATCCAGAGTTTTGTGAGAACGTGGTGGTAAAAGGAATCACCATTCATAACGTACCTTCTCCCAATACGGATGGAATTAATCCGGAATCTTGCCGGAACGTGCATATCAGTGATTGCCACATTTCGGTAGGCGACGATTGTATAACGATTAAATCCGGTCGGGATGCACAAGGACGCCGTCTGGGAGTACCTTGTGAGAATATTACAATAACCAATTGTATCATGCTTGCCGGACATGGCGGAGTAGTGATTGGCAGTGAAATGAGCGGGGGAGTCCGTAAAGTGGCTATTTCCAACTGCATTTTTGATGGAACCGACCGTGGCATCCGGCTTAAATCGACCCGCGGGCGGGGAGGGGTCGTCGAAGATATCCGTGTCAGCAATATTGTGATGAGCAATATCAAACAGGAAGCCGTGATTCTGGATTTGAAGTACAGCAAGATGCCTCTCGAACCCAAGAGCGAGCGTACTCCCATATTTCGTAATGTGCACATCAGCGGGATGACTGTGACGGACGTTAAGACTCCGATAAAGATTGCCGGCCTGGAAGAAGCTCCGATATCCGACATTGTACTGCGTGACATCCATATCCGGGGTGCCGGGCAGAAGTGTGTGTTTGAAGACTGCGAGCGTATTACGCTGGATGATGTCACCGTCAACGGTGAAGAAGTGAAACTTAAATAACATGATACAGAAATATGAAACGAATTATTTTCTCCGTGCTTCTTGCCGCATCTCTTTCGGCAGAAGCACAAACGCAAACTTATGAGACGGCATTTGCCCGTCCGCTGAATGAAGTACTGGCGGATATTCAACAACGTTTTGGCATTCGTTTGAAGTATGACATAGATACGGTAGGAAAAGTATTGCCATACGCGGATTTTCGTATCCGTCCTTATTCAGTAGAAGAATCCCTGACGAATGTATTGTCACCTTTCGATTACAAATTCATCAAGCAGGGGGCGGATATGTATAAGTTGAAAGCTTATGAATATCCCCGCCGGACGGATGCTGATGGTGAAAAGATGCTGGCCTATCTCAATTCCCTTTATGTGGATAAAGAGGCTTTGGAGCTCCGTGCCGATTCTTTGAGAAAAGAGGTTCGCCGGCGTTTAGGCATTGACGCTTTGCTGGCTCAATGTGTGAAGTCAAAGCCGGTTCTTTCGAAGGTGAGGAAATTTGACGGCTATACGGTACAGAATTTTGCACTCGAAACGCTTCCCGGACTCTACGTCTGCGGTTCCGTTTATGTCCCTAAATCGAAAGGGAAACATGCGCTTATCATCTGTCCGAACGGACATTTCGGTGGCGGGCGTTATCGCGAAGACCAGCAGCAGCGTATGGGAACCTTGGCGCGTATGGGTGCTGTTTGTGTGGATTATGACCTTTTCGGCTGGGGAGAGTCCGCCTTGCAGGTGGGCAGTGCGGCACATCGCAGCAGTGCGGCGCATACCATTCAGGCTATGAACGGACTTCTGATTCTTGACTATATGCTTGCTTCCCGTAAAGATATTGATGTGAACCGTATCGGAGTAAACGGAGGGTCCGGTGGCGGGACGCAAACCGTTTTGCTGAGTGTGCTCGACGGGCGTTTTACGGCTTCGGCACCGGTGGTGAGCCTTGCCTCTCATTTCGACGGAGGGTGTCCCTGTGAGAGTGGTATGCCTATCCAGCTTGCTGCGGGAGGAACCTGCAATGCCGAACTGGCTGCAATTTTTGCTCCCCGTCCGCAGTTGGTAGTGTCTGATGGCGGAGATTGGACTGCAAGCGTCCCTACGCTGGAATTTCCCTATCTGCAACGTGTTTATGGATTTTACGGTGCAAAAGATAAAGTGGTGAATGTACATCTGCCGAAAGAGAAGCATGATTTCGGTCCCAATAAGCGGAACGCTGTTTATTATTTCTTTGCCGAAGTCTTCGATTTGGATAAGAAGATGCTGGATGAGAGTAAAATCACTATTGAGCCGGAATCTGCCATGTATAGTTTTGGCGAGAAAGGCGGGTTGCTTCCGGAAAGCGCGGTTCGTTCATTTGATGAAATAGCCGCCTACTTTGATAAGAAAGCTTTTGCCCGATTGAAATCAGATGCTTCTCTTGAGAAAAAGGCAAACGAATGGGTGGCTTCTTTGAATCTGGACGATGACAAGAAAGCCGGTTTTGCTGCAACCGCTGTGTACAATCATTTGCGTAAAGTTCGTGACTGGCATAATGAACATCCTTATACTACTATTCCTGCCGGTATCAATCCTCTGACCGGCAAACCGCTGAGCAAGCTGGACCGTGAAATGATAGCCGATTCTGCCATGCCGGAAGAAGTTCATGAAAAGTTGATGAAAGATTTACGCAGAGTGCTGACAGAAGAACAGGTGGAACAGATTCTTGATAAATATACGGTTGGTAAAGTGGCTTTCACTTTAAAGGGATATCAGGCTATTGTTCCCAACATGACGGAAGAGGAAACAGCTTTTGTGCTGGAACAGTTGAAGTTGGCTCGTGAACAGGCTATTGATTATAAGAACATGAAGCAGATTTCCGCAATCTTCGAAATCTATAAAACCAAGTGTGAGCAGTATTTTAATGAGCATGGCCGTAACTGGCGTCAGATGTTTAAAGATTATGTAAATAAGAGAAAAGCGGAAAAGACTCAGGACAAGAAATAAAAAAGGAGGCCCCGGAACTCAATCATTATAAGAGTTCCGGGGCTTCTTTATTATATTCAGATATATTCAGAAAAGCCCTATCGAAGTTTTGATAAATCTATTTCCGCATATTTTACCCGTTGCCTTCTCCATGTATAAACAGCATGAAGCTTACCATCTTTTCCCTGAATAATACTTGGGTAGGAATATTGACTGATAGGGCTGTCTTCCAATGTAAGCACAGGTTGCCAATTTATACCATCTTCTGAAATGGCTACACAGAGAGGAGTTCGAGGTCCTTTCGGTGTGCCGGGCAGTGTCGAGAAATTATTGTAGATGAGCACATGGCGACCGTCCTGCAATGTTACGGCATCTGTTCCCGAATTATTATTCGGAACATCCAGAAGTGTTACTTTGCTCCAGGTATCGCCATTATCATTGCTCCAGGCGGTGGCAATCCGGGCATTGCGTGTGCGGCACAATACTTGTAATCTTCCGTCTTTGTGCACCAGTATGCTGGGCTGTATCGCATATATTGGCTTTGCACCTTCACCTTCGACGGCTTCGCCGCCTTCCTGATCATCTACGTTGACACCTCCTTTTTTGCGGTGCTGAGTAAGTACGGAAAGTTCCGCAGCCAGTGATTCCGTTGTCTTCCAGGTCTTGCCGTTGTCATCGGAAATTTCGAAATGAATGCGCCATCCCTTGCCGCCTTCTCTACTGGAAGGACAGATGATACGGCCGTTAATGTATTCCGGTTTATTCTTGATAGGACCGAGGAAGCCCTCCGGCAACGGTTCACGCCTGCTCCAGGTTTTTCCTCCATCGCGAGAGCGTACGAGCCAGCCTGTCCAGTCGCCTACGCTCAAGCCTATTTTATAGAAGAGAATCAGATCACCTCCCGGAATCTGGAAAAGTACCGGGTTCCAGCAAGCTTTCCGACGGGCAATCAGCTTTCCCCGGGCATTTGTCACAGGAGTACAAGTGGAATCAATGCCTGCCAAAGTTGCCTGCGCATCTTTTATTGAGAATATGCCGTCGGCAGCGAGTTGCGGAGAGGTCCATTCTTTGGCACCTTTCGGCTTGCGGCACACCCAGATGCAACAATCCGGATTGCGCTCTTTGGTACCGCCGAAAAATGAAGTGACAAGATCCCCGTTTTTCAATTCTACGATGGTGGCTCCATGACATTCCGGGAAGGAGGCTTTCTTATATAGGAACTCGTCACTCAGGATAGCTGCATTCCGGGTAGGAATATCTACACTGAAGTGATACTTTCCTGAACCTACCATTTCTTTCCGCCCGCCGGGAAGATATACTTCGCCTGTAGTGTTGGCGGGAAGTTCAATGTCCCATTCCAGATGTGTCGGGGTCTTTGTCCACCGGCTGGTTATTTTTCCATAGATACTTGTGTAGGATGCATCTACATTGCTTAGTTCCTGAATGTCAAAGGCAGGCTGGAAGATGATATGTTTGTAGCCGGGCTTCCAACGGTCGGCACGGATGCCAGCCAGATTGTTGAAGCACCAGGGAAGCAGGTCGCCTAAGAGCATGACGTGGTTTCCACTGTTCATTCCGGGATTTGCTTTGTCGCCATTCCAGAGTTCCCAGATGGTGGTGGCGCCTTGCGCGGCCATATATCCCCACGAAGGATAAGTCTTATTAGTGGCCAGAAGATAGGCGACATCGGCATGGCCACGGCGGCTTAGTTCGCGCAGCAACCATTGCGTACCGATGACTCCGGTGCTGATATGTCCCTTATTGGTAGTGATGATGGTAGCCACGGTATTCTTGGCAACTTCGTCAATGTAGTGTTTGGGGACAAGTCCGAAAGCAAGCGGCAGGATATTGGCGGTAACCGTATTGTTACCGTAGAAGATGCTGTCCGGATATAAAGTATGTCCGGGTACGGGCGAAGTACCCTCCTTCACATGAAGGAAACGTGCGTTGAAGGCATCTTTTATTTTACGTTCCAGTGCTCCCCATTCTTCGGCTTCGGCGGTGAGGCCTTGCAGGCTTGCAAAACGATGCATCAGTTGCAGGACTTTCAGATAATAGGCGGTAGCTATAAGTGCACCATCCGTTTTGCGGGCAGGGTCGTTGCTATGAATCATTTCCAAAGACTCGGGAGGCACGCACCAGTCACCGTATTTGTCTTTGGTGATGATAAATTCCCGGTTCAGGTAATACTCGCGGATATGAGATACCCATTTCTTTAAAGCCGGATAATTTTCTTCGATTGCGCGCCGGTCACCGTAGTTGGTGAAAAGCATGTCGCATACCAGGGGGAGGGTAGCCGGCCAGGTGACGTTATCCGAATAGTAATTCCAGTAGGCCGGAGCTACATCCGGGATGCAGCCGTCCTCACGCTGTGCTTCACGAATATCACGTGTCCATTTGTTGTATAGGGCATGATTGTTGAAAAACAGGCTTTCACCCCAGGAACCCATCGCGTGATCGCCCAACCAGGGTTGGCGTTCGTTGCGTTGCGGGCAGTCGACGGGCATACCTTTGTAGTTGCTGCGGATACCCCAGAAGGCATTGCGCAATACCTGGTTGAGTGTTTCATCCGAGCCGGTGAAGGTCCCGGTATGAGCCATTTCGTCATCTACTACTTCTGCCGTAAAATCTTCGGCCTTGGCATTGGGATAACCGCTGATTTCCACATAGCGGAAGCCGTGGTATACAAAGCGGGGAGCCCAGGTGGCATCTTGTGGTTCACGTCCGCTGACAACATATATATCCGTGCAATGTGCATCGCGCAGATTCTTCGTAAAGATTTCGCCATCCGGTTGCAAGCGCTCGGCAAAGCGGAGACGGATACTGTCTCCTGCCTGGCCTTTGATACGAATACGTAGCCATCCTGCCATATTCTGGCCGATGTCCAAAATGTGTTTGCCTCCCTGTTTCCGGATAGAAACAGGTTTCAGGCTTTCCGTAACTTTCATGCCCGGTATCATTTGCGCACGCAAGGTTCCTGAGGGAATGCTGACGCGCTGTGCGGATATCCAATTCGTATCATCGTAGCCTGTCCGGTTCCAGTCTCCTAATTCCTTGCGTGCATCGTATTCTTCGCCATCGTACTCATTGTTGCTGCGGATAGGGCCTTCGGTGGTTAGTTTCCAGGAAATGTCCGAGGCGATTGTCTGTCTGCTGCCGTCCGTATATTCAACAATCAGGTTCAGGCGTAGTTTGGGATAGCCGAAAGTAGGTATCTTGTAGGGTTTGTAATTCTGGCGCATGGTGTAGAAGCGTCCGTTGCCGAGGATGACACCGATGGCATTTTCTTTTCGGAGTTGCGGGGTGACGTCATACGTGTTGTACAGAATAGTTTTCCGGTAATCGGTAGGGGCGGGTGCCAGGACTTGCTCACCGATGCGCTGACCGTTGATAAAGAGTTCGTAAAGTCCCATTCCGGCAATGTGTACCGTGGCTCGTTTCACTTCTTTGGTCAGTGCAAACTCTTTGCGGAGGTAGCGGGCGGCAAGGCGGCTCCATTGTGTCTCGCTGTCACCGGGGGCGGGGCGGTCCAGGCCGATCCACTGCCCTTGCCAGTCGGCTTCGTTCAGTAATCCCATGCTCCAGGAGGCGGGTTCGCTCCAGTCGGTTTCATTGGTATGGGTATAGACTTTCACTTTCCAGTAGTAAGGGGTGTTACGCTTCAACGTTTCACCTTGATAAGTGATCCATTGGGAAGCGTCTGTTTTCACCTTGCCCGAATCCCAACAGTCTCCTTTGTCTTGTGCCAGGAGTTCGGGGGAGGAGGCTACAAGAATATGATAGGCGGTTTGCATCACATTTTGTTCGTCCGATTCGATACGCCAGCCCAGACGGGGGTGGCGGATATCGATTCCCAGTGGATTCTTCAATTGCTCTGTTCGCAGGTCGGTGACGCGCAAGGCTGCGTGTGCCGTACAGGCAAGGAGGAGTAGGGAAAGTAGGGATATTGATATCTTCTTATTCATATTGATTGCGTTATGATATTGAGTAATAGTTCAAGATTGCTTTTATAAATGATAATTTATCTTTTTGAGGAGTTAAGGAGTTAAAGGAGTTAAGAAGTTAAGCCGATAGTTTTGTTTGGCAGTTAGGAAAGTACAAAATAGTAGTATCGGCTTAACTCCTATAGCTCCTTAACTTCTTTAACTCCTCACTTCACACCCCTAAATTATCATTTATGTAGTGACGTTGCACTTACTTTTTCTCCCATCGCTGTTGTGCATCGGGCAGTTCGTCCCATTCCTTATTTACATAGTCTTTACTGCTGTCCACTATAATCAGGATTTGATCGTTTCCGCTGCTGTAGCCGCTATCGTGCTGGAAATTGTGTATTCCATTGTCAAACTCACCGATATATTCCAGTTTGCCGTCTTTGGTGGTATACCACCAGGCATTCTTCCGGGAGCCGCTGATTTTGCTGAAATCTACTTTCATCGGACGTCCGGTGTAGTTGTACACCATCAGATAATCTTTGCCGCGTGTGGCGATGGCGCGGTCGTAGCGTTCCCCGTTTGTGCCGGCAATGATGGACTGGTCGGGTACACGTTCGAAGAATGGGAAAGTCAGCATCAGGTTTTTGAGATACTTCATTTGGTTGAATCCCGGATTGTTCAGGGCATCGTACCAGGGTTCCTTTGCACCGTATGCACCGCCAACACCGGGTTTGAGGAACTGCATGATGGAATTATTACCGTAGGTATGTCCGAAGGAACCGGCAAATACCGACCAGTAGGCATAACGGCGCACATCGTAATCTTTCCAGCGCAGTTCATTCTCATCGTGCAGACCGTGAGGAATTTCCTCGTAGATAGGTTCACCGTCGATGACGGGTTTCATGGGATTTGTGGCCATACTGCGTTCTACGAAGCGCCAGTTATCTTCTTCGGTATTCTCTTCAATCGGATAATCACCGTCACCGAAACGTTGTCCGTAGCGGCGATGCCCGCTTTGGAACATGTTGAAGTCCAGCCAGGGAGCGGCATTGAACCACGTTGAGGAAGTGGTGCGGCCGCGTGGGTGGAAGGTCATCAGGTGGTTCTTGTCTATTGCTTTGATGGAGGTGGCGAGAGCTTCCCATTCGGTGGTTTTTACGTCACCACGGATGTCGCCGCCAATGAACCAGATGATATTCGGCTCGTCTTTGTAGCGCTCGGCGAGGAATTTGCCGTAAGCCTTGGCTTGGTCTACGGTCATTTCGCCACGGCTGACGGGGCTTCCCCAGATGCAGACCATGCCGATGTAGATGCCTTTACGGGCGGCGGTGCGGATGATGTAGTCCATGTGGTCCCAATAGCCATAGACGCCCGGGCGGTTGATGTTCTTGAAGTTGTAGCCGTCGGTCATGGAATATTGTCCGTAGGCGTTTATGGAGGGGACATTGTTCAGAGTCTGAACTTGAATGACGTTATATCCCCGTTGTTTGCACTGTTCCAGATAATACTCGGCTTCATCGCGGTTCAGGCGCTGGGGCAGTAGCCATCCGGTTTCGCCCAGCCAGAAGAAGGGAGTGCCGTTTTCATGTTTCAGATAGCGGCCTTCTTCGGAGACCATTAGTTTGCCATTGTTCCAGGGGATATACGTTTTCTGTGTTTTCTTCTGTGCTGAGGCTGAAACGGCGGTCAGCAATAACAGAAAAAGGGTGATTAGTTTGAATGTTTTCATTACGATTTGAGTTATAATTGTTGTTGTTATTATTGGAATGAGGTTGATAAATGATGATTTAGGGGCGAGAATGGG
>OHOZ01000500.1_pt1 | contig 23623 bp, 22 predicted proteins | sample 1569931 | NCBI WGS metagenome assembly OHOZ01 (sample SAMEA3879572, study PRJEB24766) | human gut metagenome | biome: human-associated habitat; feature: feces | place: USA | collected 1985/1987
CACCGCGTGTGCGCGAAATCGCGTCTTATTTCTGCTATGACCCCGCCGATCCGGCGTCTCTGCGCCCGAAAAACGCAGAGATCCTGATCGATTCCTCATATATTCTCGCTGCAATGGGGCTGCTTTCCACGCATGATCCGCTTGCGGCGCTTCAAATTATGAAAAGGATGATCAGATAGATGGAAATTCAGAACAAAAAGCTGGACGAAGGCGTCTTCATGCAGGAACGGCAGGAGGTCCTTGGCCAATGGCCGACGGGAAAGGACGTAGACCTGCAGGAGGCCGCTGATTATCAGAAACGGCTCTCGCCGGAACGTGTCTTTTCCACGAAGCTTCTGGAGGCCAAGAAAGCGGGGCGGACGCTCATTCAGCCGCGTGCCGGCGTGCCGGTGATCGAGGAACATATCAAGCTCATGCAGTATCTGGAGAAGGAGGGCGAGGCCGACCTTCTGCCCACCACGATCGACAGCTACACCCGGCAAAACCGCTATGCCGAAGCGGAGGACGGCATTCAGGAATCAATCCGGCTCGGGCGCGCCATGCTCAATGGCTTTCCCGCGGTCAATCACGGCGTCGCCGGCTGCCGGCGCGTGATCGAGAGCGTCCACACGCCGCTGCAGGTGCGGCATGGCACCCCGGACGCGCGTCTGCTGACGGAGATCGCCTATGCCGGCGGCTTTACCAGCTATGAGGGCGGCGGTATTTCCTACAATCTTCCGTACTGCAAAAATGTTCCGATGGAAACGACCATCCGCTCCTGGCAGTATGTTGACCGGCTGACGGGCCTGTACGAGGAAATGGGGATCTCCATCAATCGGGAGCCGTACGGACCGCTGACCGGCACGCTGGTGCCGCCGTGCATTTCGCACGCGGCTGCCATCATTGAAGCGCTGCTTGCCGCCGAACAGGGCGTGCGCAACATCACCGTCGGCTACGGGCAGTGCGGCAACATCGTGCAGGACATCGCGGCCATCCGCACGCTTGAGGAGCTGACCGAAGAATATCTGCACAAATACGGGTACGATCAGGTCGTTGTTACCACGGTACTGCATCAGTGGATGGGCGGCTTCCCCGCTGACGAAGCCAAGGCCTTCGGCGTGATCTCCACGGGCAGCCTGATCGCCGCGCTCTCCAAAGCCACAAAGGTCATCGTAAAAAGCCCGCACGAAGCGATCGGGATCCCGACGATGGAGGCAAATGCGCAGGGGCTCCGCTGCACAAAGCAGGTCGTCAATATGATGGCAGACCAGATATTTCAAAACTCGCATCTGGACGAGGAAATGGAGATCATCCGCCGGGAGACGCGCTGTATTGTCGACAAATGCTTTGAGCTGGGCAAGGGAGATATCGCGCTGGGGGTCTGCCGCGGCGTTGTGGCCGGCGTGCTGGACGTGCCGTTTGCGCCCTGCCGCTATAACGCAGGGCAGATGCTTCCCTGCCGCGATAACGAGGGTGCGATCCGGATTCTGAACATGGGGAATCTCCCATTCCCGCAGGACCTGAAGGATTTCCACGCCGCGCGCATTGCAGAGCGCGCAAAATATGAAAAGCGTGCGCCGAGCTTCCAGATGGTCATCGATGATGTGTATGCGATCGGTAAGGGGCGGCTGGTCGGCCGGCCGAGAAACTGATGGAAAACGACGGAGGTATTATTTATGAAAATCAAAAATGTTGTCTGCGCACCCGGGCGTACCGGCTTCTATTTTGACGACCAGCGCGCGATCAAGCGCGGCGCGGGGCACGACGGGATGTTCTATATCGGCCAGCCTGTCACCGAGGGCTTTTCCGCCGTCCGTCAGGCAGGCGAGGCGATCTCGGTCATGCTGATCCTGGAGGACGGCCAGGTCGCTTACGGCGACTGCGCGGCGGTACAGTATTCCGGCGCAGGCGGGCGCGATCCGCTGTTTTTGGCGAAGGATTTTATTCCTATTATTGAGCAGTACATCAAACCGTGTCTGGTCGGGCAGGAAGCGGACAATTTCCGTGCGCTTGCCGCAAGGATGGAAGCCATCGAGGTCGGCGGCAAGCGGCTGCATACGGCGATCCGCTATGGTGTTTCTCAGGCGCTGCTTGACGCCGTTGCAAAGGCGAGCGGGCGCATGATGTGCGAGGTCGTGGCGGATGAATACGGCTGCACGGTATCGGACCACCTGATCCCGATCTTTACCCAGTCCGGGGATGACCGGTATGATAATGCGGACAAAATGATCATCAAGGGCGCGCAGGTGCTCCCGCACGCATTGATCAACAACGTGGAGACGAAGCTCGGCGCGCACGGCGAAAAGCTTCAGGAGTATGTGGCGTGGCTTCGTGACCGGATCTTGGCGCAGCGTCTGGACGAGCACTATGCCCCGGTCCTGCATATCGATGTCTACGGTACGATCGGCGCAGCCTTCGGCAATCATAACTATGCAGCCATGGCGGATTATCTGGCGGTCCTGGAGCAGACCGCAAAGCCGTTCCACCTGCGGATCGAAGGACCGATGGACTGCGACTGTGACCGCGAAACGCAGATGGAGGCGCTCGCGGGGCTGACCGCGGAGCTGGACCGGCGCGGCATCGATGTTGAGCTGGTCGCTGACGAATGGTGCAATACGCTCGAAGATATCAAGCTTTTCGCCGATCACAAAGCCGGTCACATGATCCAGATCAAAACGCCGGATCTCGGCGGCATCAACAATACCATCGAGGCAGTCCTCTACTGCAAGGAAAAGGGCATCGGTGCATATCAGGGCGGCACCTGCAATGAGACCGACCGCTCTGCGCAGGTTTGCGTGCAGTGCGCCATGGCGACACAGCCGGCACAGATCCTCGCAAAGCCCGGTATGGGTGTGGACGAAGGCTATATGATCGTCTATAACGAGATGAACCGGATCCTCGCGCTGCGGAAGGCAAAGGCAGAATAACTGCGAGGCCGCAGCGCCGATGCGCCGGGATCCCCATAACAGAAAAATCACGGCAGAGCCCAGCTTTCGGGGCTCTGCCGTGACTGATCTTATGAAACGGGAACTTATAGATGCAGCTTGAGGTCTGTCTTGTCGAAGATCATGCTGCCCTGCAGATCCTGCATATGTCCCTTTCCTGCCTCGCGGGCGCGCGTGTACATGGCGTACGCAATGGAAATGTCCGTGTAGGCGAGGCCGACGGCGTTGAAGTAGATGAACTCCTTCGCATTTTCGCGGCCGGGCTTGCTGCCGTCCAGCAGCTCAACGATGTTGGCATAGATATCGCTGTCGCCGATCACGCCATCTTTATAGCAGCGGCTGACGGTCTGTGTGCGGTGCTTGACGGTCTGCCAGTCGTCGCAGACGATCTTATCGGCCTTCTGCACGACGGCGTATTCATCCTCCCAGCCGCCGATGTGGCTGTAGAAAGCGCCCTCCTTGATCCAGTCGGCCTTCAGAAGCGGCGCCTGTGCGCTCGTGGCCGTGACCAGAATGTCGGAATCGCGCATGGCCGCCTCCATATTGCCGTTGCAGGCGATGAACTGCATATCCGGGAGATAACGCGAAAGCTGCCGGATAAACACGGTCTCCTCCTCCGGGTATTTGGAGGCCAGCTTGCAGACCTTCAGGCCCGGACGCGCTGCTTTCATGCCGAGCAGATGCAGCTTGGCCTGCTCGCCGGCTCCGATGAAGCCGATCACCTCGGAATCCTCCCGCGCGAGCTTCCGTGCCGCGACTGCGCCCATCGACGCCACGCGCATATTGGAGCAGAGCGTCCCGTCCATCACGCAGACCGGATAGCCGTTTTCAAGACTCGACAGCACAATGATGGCCGAAAGGTTCTGCGTGCCGAATTTGCGCGGGTTCTGCGGGAAAACAGACACCCATTTCACGCCGCAGACGCCTTCCTCCAGAAGCGTCGCCGGGAGGCAGTTGATGCGGTCCTGCGTCTCCTGATCGAAGATCTGGACGATCTTATCGGGGAAAAGAATTTTTCCTTTTTCAAAATCAAGCAGCCCCTTTTCCAGTGCTGCAATGCTCATTTGCAGGTCAAATGCACCTGCGTCGATCAATTCCTCCTGCGAAAGTGCGAGATAACGGATCGCGTGCTGCTGTTCCATATAGATTCTCTCCTTATCTTGGGCAACACCGTACAATTGCGTCTGCGCGCTTCGACGGATCTTTTCCGCCAATTCTGCGGTTTGAAAAGCTTGAAATATTGCGCAGCCGTTGGCGACGAAGGAGCCTTACGGATGCGGCATGCCCCTTGCGGGTACATACAGGATTCCTGCACTTTTCAAACCTTGACTTGACGAAAAATCTCTCGCCGAATCTGCTTGCTGAATTGTGCGGTGTTGCCCTTGTTCTGCCGGCATCTTGATTATACCATATAATTTTCCTTTTGCAAGATAAGAAGAAAAATATTTTTCCTTCCTGGAATTTGATTTTTCCTTTCCTTTCGTGTAGAATAATCAGGCAGTCCAAAGGAGGTGCGCTTCGATGAACGAAATACAGCAGATCCTCTCCGGGATCAAGGGCGGCCGCTACGGCTTCCCCGCCGCGCAGCGGCTGGTCGCGGACTATGTCGTGAAGAATTACGAGCAGATCCCGTTTCTCTCGATCACGGCGCTGGCCCAAAACTGCGGCGTGAGCGAAAAGACCGTCGTGAAATTCTGCAACAGCCTCGGCTTTGAGAAATTTACCGAGTTCAAGCGCACGTTTTCCGCCTATGCGCAGTCCAAGCTCATCATCACGAATAAGCTCTCCAGCGCCCCGGCGCCGGATGGCGACGTGTTTGAGCGGACCATGCGGCAGGATATCTCCGCGATCGAAAAAACGATGACGCTGCCGGAGAACCGCGAAGCGCTTTCCGATGCGGCGCGCCGCATTCTGGCTGCAAAGCGCGTCTATGTGACGGGCGGACGCGCCTCCGCCGCGCTTGCGGCGTTGCTGGCCTCGATGCTCCGCTATCTCGGTCTTCAGGTGCAGGAGCTTCTGCCCGGCGCCTGTGATTATTATGACCGGCTGATGACCGTCCGGCCGGACGATCTGGTCATCACCATCTGCTTCTCCCGCTATACCGCGCAGATCGCGGAGGGCGCGGCCTTCCTGCATGCGCATGATGTTCCGATCGTCCTCATGACCGACCTGGAACCGTCGCCGCTGTACGCCTACGCCGCCTGTACGCTGCAGTGCGAGGCCTCGGCCGAGGGGTATTTTCCCTGCTATGCCGGGTGCCTGTCCATTCTGTACGCGCTATGCAGCACGCTCGGCTCCATGCGCGGGACGGACGCCGCCGAGCACGCGCGGGAGTTGGAGCGCGTGCTTCTCGACCGCGGCGTGTTCCTGTGATGCCGGGAGAGTGTTTCCCCGGCGAACATTTTGATCTGCGTTTATAAGATATCCTGAATATAGAAAACGCTGTGAGAATTCGTAGGAACAGACGAATTCTCACAGCGTGTTTTATGGGGGGGCTTGCGGAAGGGAACGGACACTCAGAACAGCGCGTCCATGGCGGCGATGGTCTTCTCGACCAGCTCGTCGCCGCCCTCGGGGCCGACCATCGTGGAAACGGGCTTCGAGCCGTAGCTTCCGCCGTCGACCGCGATCTGCGTGGGCAGATACCCACCCTTGGCATTGGAGGAGAGCTGGATGATGAACGCCTGCCGCGCCTTGCAGCGGGCCTTCATCCGGTAGGAGTAGTCGACATACAGCTCAAACGGGTTCGTCGCAAACGCGGCCGCACCGATGCGGAAGACGAAGATCGGGAATGTAAAGCGTGTCGTCTCCTGCTGGAGCTTCCAGCGGTTGAGATAGCCGATGTCCTCGAAGCAGCGGATCATCTGCGCCTCGGTCAGCCGCCCGCCCGCGGGGCACGCGGCCTTGACCGCCTCGATGCGCGCGCCGGCGGCGTCGACGTCGGCCTTCTCTACGGTGCGCAGCGGCACGTCCATCTCAAAGCAGTTTGTCCGGAACACGGGGCGCGTCTGGATCTCATTGCGCGCCTGCCGGTAGCCGCGCAGGACGGCGTCGCAGATGCGGCCGCCGATCTGCTGGCACTCGCGCAGCATGTCAAAGCTGCGGTCGACCTCGGTCTCCTGCGCATTCCAGACGATCAGCTCGCGCTTGTTATCCTTGGAGATGCGGACAAGGTCGAGTGGGTTCTGGTCGCCCGCCGCGCCGCAGAGCGGAAGCACGAAGATGTTGCCCAGCTCCGCGCGCAGCTGCGTCCGGACCTCGCCCCAATAGTCGGCGGAGATAAAACGGTGCAGCTCATACACCTGGCTCGGGCACGGGATGCAGACCAGCGCGCCGGTCAGCTGCCGCTGCTCGTCAAAGGTATAGAGCATGTCGGCGGAATGGTCGGACGGGCCCTCGTAGCCAAGGAAATTCGGCTCGGAGCAGTCGCCGTACATCTTCGACTCGCGCTTGCCGTTCACAAGGAACTGCGGGCGGCGGTTGAACGCGACCGCCGCGTACTCGTGCGCCAGCGCCACGCCGCCCGGCCTGCGCGCGGCCCAGGCTTCTTCGACCATTTTCCCGATGAAGAACTCCTCCAGCTCCTCATCCTTGAGAATGTCGTCCGGCTCCTCCATTTCCGGGCAAAGATCGCCGAGAACGCTCTTGAAATAGACCTCATACGTGGTATTTTTCGTAAACATGGTGGAGTTGTGCGTGTGGATCGCGCTGAATACGACGCGGTTGCGGTCCAGTCCCGGGGCGTCCAGCCGCTCCAGAATGCGGGAAATGTGCATCGTCGGCACGCCGGGCATGTCCGCGGAGACGAGGATCATCTGCTCCTGGCCGTTTTCCAGCACAAGGCAGGTCGCCGTCAGCGGATCGTGGACGTAGCTCGAAATGCGGGAATAGAGCTGGCCAATGACATAGATCGGCCGGTCAGGCGTGATGTCCGTCTGTGCCCAGCCAATGCGGATATTTTTTTCCATGGTAACGTTCCTTTCTTTCAGATGCGGTTCTAAAAAAGGCGCTGCGGAAGCAGCGCCTTTTGCAGGATGGGATAAGACTCAGAACTCTCTCGCGTCGAGCTGGAGGGTGTAGTGGATGTCGTGGGCTTTTTCTTCGTCGGTGTACTTGCGGAGGGTGTTGATGGTCTGGCCGCCGTGGAACTTGCGGTCGCCAACGTCTTCCGTCGTGCCCATGACGGTGACGTTCAGCTGGCGGTGACGGGCACGGACGTGGTCCCAGTCGATGAAGTAGATGTGGGCGAACTCGCCGCCATCCAGAACGCCGTCCTTGATGGTCATGGTCTCACTGCGGCCGAAGAAGACGGAGCGCAGGTGGCCGTCGGTGTTCATGCTGGTGTAGTCGCCCGGCTCATTGACATAGCGGCCAAACTGCGTATGGATGGGGCCGGGATGGCGGTACTGATGCTCCTCGGCGAAGTCGGGGATCATCTTGCGCATGATGTCGAGCAGATCATGCTGCAGGTATTCCAGATCGAACGAATCGATATCGTGGGAGCACTCCTGGATCATGACGGAGCAGGTGGTGTGGTGCGACGCGATGCAGACCGTGCCGTTCTTGATGCCGGACTCCTTGACGATCTCAACGACCTCACGGGAGACATCGTGGAAGGTGGGGATCCACCCACGGGACTGCAGCTCGAGTTCTTTCTGATAAACCTTGAATTCCATTGTGTTGACCTCCAAATATAAATCGTATGATAAATTCGCGGCCTTATTCGCCGATCAGCATGACCTGCACGGTGCGCTTGCGCGCGCGGGTCTGATCCCAGTCGATGAAGTGGATACGTCCAAACTCGCCGAGGTCCAGCTCGCCGTCCTCCATCACGACGGTCACGTTCCGTCCGATGATGGACGAGCGCAGGTGCGCATCGGTGTTGTGGCAGCCAAAGTTGTCCTCGCCGACGGACTCGGCAAAGTCCAGCGCCTTGCGGCCGGGATGCAGATACATGCCCTCATACCGGCAGGTGGGGATCCACTCCTCAAAGACGTTGACCAGATCCTGCTGCAGCGTCTCGAGGCCCGTCATGGACATGTCGAACGCGCATTCCTGCGTGATGACGGAGCAGGTGGTGTGGTGCGAGTAGACGACGCAGATGCCGTTTTTCATGCCGGACTTCGCGGCGATCTCCTTGACCTGTGCGGTCACATCGTGGAACGAGACCGCGCGGTCGCGGGACTGAAGTTTCAAACTTTCTCTGTAGACCATATCAGCCCTCCTGTTTTTTCAGATCGTCGGCCGCACGGCGCGTGGCGGCGATCATTTCGTCGATCATGGCGATGGGGTCTGCGGCGTTCATGATGCCGGAGGCCGCACCGGCGGCTTCGGAACCAGCCATGATGAAGTCATAGACCTCCTGCCCGCAGGTGATGCCGGCGGCCTGCTCGACCATGATGTTGGGGTCGATCTCCTTGATGACCTTGATGGAATCCCGGACGTATGCCATGGGGCTCGAGCCCTTGCCGCCGCCGATGATCTCGGAGGGCTCGGGGTTGATGATGTCGGGGTGCAGCTGGGCGATGGCCTTCGCTTCATCCAGCGTATCGGCGCAGGCGAAGACGAGGAAGTCCAGCTCCCGCGCGCGGTCGATGGTCTTTTTCATCTGCGGCAGGCTCATGGGCTTTTCGCAGTGGTTGATCATCACGCCGACCGCACCGGCAGCCTTCAGACCCTCCGGCAGAATGTCCGCGCAGCCGCGGCCGGGGCGGAGCGTATCCATATACGTCGCCAGCACGAACAGGTGCTTCGTGTTTTCCGCCACGCGGCGGACTTCCAGTGCCGGGCAGATAAACAGCACGTCAATGTCGTACTTCTCCGCTGCCGCGTCCGCTGCCTTGGCGTACTCCAGGAGCTTGTCGCCGTACACATAGTTTTTCGTTCCAACCTCAAAATACGGGGTGCGAATCGTTGGTTTCATATTGACGCCCTCCTTAAAATTCGGGTATGTATTTAGGACTCGTTTCGGTATAGGACAGCCGTTTTACGCTGAATTTGCGGATCTGAATCTGGCTGCAATATGCCTCAAAGCCGACCTTGCCGAATTGATTCTGGTCGATCGGGTCAGGATCTGTGACCTCCAGCGCAAGTACACCGTCCACCATGACAAAAATGTGCCCGCCGATCGAGCCGCACTGGATGTGGTAATACCGTCCGGGTTCAAAATTCAGCATCTGCGTCCCGCAGTTCAGCCGGTATTCCGGTGATTTTTCAAATCCGACCTTACCGTCCCACCAACCCTCCAGACCAGCGACGTAGGCAAGTGCGCGGGTGTTCGTTTCATAATCCCAGCTCCCGCTCCACATACAGTTGATGTCGTGCGTACAGGGCAGAATGGTACGTGCTTCAAAATCCAGCATGACAGGCCCGAAAAAATCCTGACGGGAGATGATCATACCAGGGTTATTTTCTCGATTTGCGCCGATCAGCGTACCATCCTGCAGCGTCCAGCAGCCGCCGCGCACATCAAAGTCACGTTCAAGCGCAGCTTGCTCAAACGGCATCTCGTATAGAACCTCCAGCCGGTCGAGATCGACGTGCTTTTTCATCAGTTCCATCTGTTCTCACTCCTTTGTGTCGTCAAAATGGAATTTCAGGCGATAGGTCGCGCTCTGTCCAGGTTCTAAGAACTGCATCTGTCCGCGTGCAAGTGCGTCGCTGCGGCCGTCAATGGTGCAGTTGGCAGGCTCCAAGCCCATCACATACTCGCCCTTGACGAAATTCTTCCACTGCACAAAATGCGGCAGCGTAGCGGTGTCAAACGAGAGCGTCAGCCCGATATGCTCACGTCGGTTTTCCAAGCGGACCTGCTCCCAGCCGCTTTCATCGGGTGCAGGCATGTAATAATAGCACATTTCCTCCAACTCATCCTGCGGCGGGAGGATTGTATTCAGTTCCGGCAGATGCGTCTCAGCAAACGGTGTGCGTGCGCGGACGCCACGGTTCGGGATAAAAAAGGCGGAATCCGGCTGCAAAAGGGGGTAGCCCAAGTTGCAGTGATACAGGATCATATGCGGCGCGGTACGAAAGCCCTCGTTGCTGACCATATCTACCACTTCAATTTCATCGCGCAGGTAGCTCACGCGGATCGTCCGCACCATCTTGAGGCGAATGCCCGCCAGCATCCCCTCGCGCATAACGCCGGAGAGTTCCGCAGCAGGTCCGTCGCCAGATTCCGTGATGCGCACGGCAAACTGCTCCGCCGGTGTGTTGGCAATGCACCCGTGCTCCTTCTGCGTCAGCCAGTCTGTGTCTTCCCGCAACCCAGTGTTGCTCAGCCCGCAAGTGTACAGCAGACCGCCCGCGAACGCCTCGCTCCAGCCCTCGCCAAAGCAGTTATAATAGGACGGGTGCACGATCCCATTCGGAGTAATATAGTTGAGCACGCGCCCGCGATAGCGGATCTCCGGAATGTCCATGCAGCGGTCCACCGCCACGCACACCTCCAAATTGCCGCCGTTGTGAATATCGGCAACGCGCACACCATCCATCTTTCCGCCGAGCAAGCGGGACTCCCGAACTGAAAACAACTGGCGCGGATTGCCGGTGTACAGCTTTTGTTCCTGATACTGCATGATAGCCTCCTGACATATACAGTTATATGTATATGTTGCATTATGCCATGGATCACAGCTTTTGTCAATGCCGGGTTTTTCTTTTCTGCGTCGCGGATAATAAAATCAGATATATCCTATCAAAACTGGGTATATTGGCATAATTATTATAGTGAAAAGGCTTGCACGTGAATATAGGCGATTTCACCAAATCGCACTCCTGATTTCTAGTTACATATACAAACATATAGATAAGTTATTGACTTTTCACGGAATCGCTCTTAGAATGAGGCTTACATACAGGAAATGGAGAGCCAACATGAATCATTATCTGACCTTTGATTACGGCACAACCTCCATCAAAGCCGGCCTGATCGACGCGGAGCTCAAAATGCTCGCACAGTGCATTGAAGAGTACGATCTGATTACGGACGGCGGGCGGATCGAGATGAACAGCGAGGATTACTGGGACGCGATGTGCCGCGCGGTGGCGCATCTGAAAACGGAAGTCTCGCTGGAACAGGTCGCCGCTATCTGCATTACTACACAGGGTGAAACGATGATCCCTGTCGATGCGCAGGGCAACGTGCTGAGTAACGCTGTGGTCTGGCTTGACAGCCGCGCAGGCGAGCAGGCAGAAGAGATCGCCGCTGTCATTTCCCCTGAAGCCCTTTATGAACAGACCGGCGTAACGGACCTCGGCGGCGCACTGCCGCTAAGTAAGCTGCTCTGGTTTCGTGAGCAGCAGCCGGAGATCTACCAGCGTGCACATCGTTTTTTACTGCTGGAGGATTATCTGGTCATGCGCCTGACGGGGCAGTTTGTGACCGAGCCCTCCCTGCAAACCTCTACAGGCTGGTATAGTCTGCAGACTGGCGGGTATATGACGGAGCTTTTGCGTGCGCTCTCCCTGGACGAGGCGAAGCTGCCGCAGATTCTTGCCTGCGGTGAGTGCGCAGGGGCGTTGCGTCAGGAGGCGGCACAGGCTCTGGGGCTGCGCGAAAACGTCCGCGTTGTGATGGGTGCGATGGACCAGATCGCTGCGGCAATTGGCGGCGGCGGTTTGCAGACGGGAATCCTGACCGCGACGATCGGCACTGCCATGGTCATGACCTGCAGCTACGATGCGTCCGCGCTTCCGCAGCCGCCGATGATCGTTTATCGCGGCTATACGCCGCAGCAGCGCGTGCTGCTGCCGTTCTGCCCAGCGGCAGGCATCGTTTTTAAGTGGCTCAAAGATACGGTTTTTGCCGCAGAGGCACGCAAATGCGCGGAAGAAAACCAGAATATTTACGATACCCTATGCGCGCTTGCTGCGACTGCACCTGCCGGTGCGGGCGGGCTGACGCTTTTACCGTACTTTTCCGGCAGCCTTCAGCCCAAGCTCCTGCCGGAGGCGTCAGGCGTTTTCTTCGGACTGACGCTGAGCACCGGCAAGGCTGAGCTCGTGCGCGCCGTATTGGAGAGCATCGGCTTCATGCTCCGGGAAAATCTCGAACTGCTGCGTTCGCTCGGCGTAGATGCCAAGCGGGTGCATTTCTTCGGCGGCGGCTCTAAAAACGCGTTCTGGAATCAGATGATTGCTGACATCACCGGCACAGAGCTGGTGCTGATGGAGCAGAATGAATGCGGCAGCATGGGCGCGGCGATGCTCGCTGCCGTGCAGATGGGCGATTGGGAGACGATCACCGAAGCGCAGCGCTGCAACAGGATCGCACAGATCGTTCGCCCGAACGCGCAGGTCCATGCGGCATATGAACCGTTCTACCGGCGCTATCAACAGGTATTCCAGTGTAATGAAATTTTATTTCAGAAAGGAACGAAATCAATATGAGAGAACGCAGATTGCCGCGTCTCGGGCTGCTCGGTCTGATGACGGACGGCTATGAACCGATCTTCCCTGGCATCACCGCCCGTCAGGAGGCGTATGCACGGGAGATCGTCCATGACCTTGCAGACGTCGCGGAGATCTATTTCCCCGGTGCAGCCATGAATCGCGCGGATATTGAGTCCAAGGTGCGCGACATGAACAGCCGCGATCTCGACGGTATGCTCATCATCCTTCTGACCTATTCACAGGGCTCGTGGCTTGTGCGCGCACTGCAGGAAAACCATCTGCCGCTCGGCTTTGCTGTTGTGCAGCCGGACCAGACCGTCGGCGATGACTGGGATGAGCTGATGCTGACCGTCAATCAGGGCGTACACGGCGCGCAGGATAACGCCTGTGCCATTACGCGCATGGGACTCAAGTGCCAGTTCTTTGCCGGCAACCGGCACGAGCCGGAGTTTAAGGCGTTTGTACAGGACTTCGCCAAGGCAGCGCAGACCTGGACGTTCCTGCGGCGGATGAAGGTCGGTGTGATCGGTAAGATGCCCGGCATGAACGACATTCTGGCGGACGATATGTCGATCCTCAAAAAGATCGGTCCTGAATACCGCTATGACTGCATCGGCAGCGTCGTGCAGTATATGAACGAGACGACGAAGGAAGAGATCGACGCACGGATCGCATGGGATCGTGAACACTTTGTGATCGATCCGAAGCTCTCTTACGAAAGCCACTACGAAGCCATTAAAATGTACTTCGGCTTCAAAAAGTATCTGGATGCCCATGGCATGGACGCATTCACCGCGCAGTTTGATATTTTTGCCGAGGATGGGCGCTTCAAGCAGCTCCCGCTGCTGGCGGCATCACACCTGATGGCGGATGGCTACGGCTATGCAGCGGAAGGCGACAGCCTCTGCGCGGCGATGGTTGCCACGGCGCATTGCATCGGCGATGATGACGGCAACTTTACCGAGATGTACTCCATGGACTTTGGGCGCAACGCCATTATCTTCTGCCACGCAGGCGAAGGAAACTGGTCAACACACCGTACGGACGTTCCGCCGCAGATCATCGACCGCTATCTCGGCGAGGGTGGGCTTGCCAATCCGCCGACGCCGCGCTTTACACCGCGTGTTGGGCGCGCAACGCTGACCAGCCTCGCACCTGTTTGCGGCGACCGCTTCCGGCTTCTGGTCTGCAACGGCGATATGTTGCCTGATAACCAGATGAAAAACAACGAAATGCCCTATTTCTTCTGGCGTCCGGACTGCGGTCCGGCAAAATGCGTGGAGAATTGGATCCGCAATGGCGGAACGCATCACGAGGTCATCAACCTCGGTGACATTTCCCGCCGCTGGAGAATGCTGGCTGATATGCTGAATATCGAATGCATTCAGCTTTGATGTAACTGCTTTACAAAACGCGGTCGAATCTGGTATGATAGTATAAACTTTTTGATTTCTGTTGACAGAATGGAGTGATACCATGATCGATCGCAAGAGCTTTGAGCCCATGTACCAGCAGATCAAGCGGGATATTGAACAGCAGATTTTATCCGGGCAGATCAAGATCGGCGATAAGCTGATGTCGGAAACGGAGATGCTGGAGCATTATCACGTTGCCAGAATGACGGTTCGCGCCGCACTGACGGAACTTGTCAATAATGGCTGCCTTGCAAAGGAACGTGGGCGGGGAACCTTTTGCGTCGCTCTGCCGCGGCAGGCAAAAAAGAGTATTGACGTGCTGCTGGATACAGGTGATAACTACTTTGCACCGTATTTTCTCAGCGGCATTGGTCGTGTGCTCGATCGGGAAGGGTATCAGCTCGTGCTGAACGATACGCGCGATAATGTGGAAATGTTCGAGAAGCTGCTGCAGCAGATCATCAGCCGCGGCACGTCCGGCATCATTATCCAGCCGTATCGCCGCGTGCAGGACATTTCCGAGGAGCTTCTGCAGGAGCTGGAGAGCTGCCAAGCGGCAGGCATCCCCGTTGTCACCATCGACGGAAAATTCCGCGATCAGGACCTTGTCGGGTATATGACGGACGACGTTTACGGCGGCAAGCTGGCAACGGAGCATCTGATCGCCATGGGGCATCGGAAGATTCTCGGTCTGTTCCGCAGCAGCTACCGCGATTCTGTTTTTCGTACCCGCGGCTACTGCCGCGCCATGGAAGAGCATTCGCTCACACCGCAGATCCTCGACGCGGACGGCGAGTACCAGCCTGCGCTGCAGGCGCTGCTGCAAAGCCGGCAGATCACCGCGATCGTCTGCTATAACGATCTGCTTGCCGTGGATTGCTATCACTTTTTCGCACAGATCGGCGTGCGTGTGCCGGAGGATGTTTCGGTGATCGGCTACGACGATACGGCGCTTGCCGCCGCCTCGCTGCCGCAGATCACCTCCGTCACGCACCCCAAGGATATTATGGGCGAGGACGCTGCCGATTGTTTATTGCAGATGCTGCGGGGCGAGATTGTGCAGCCGCGCCAGCATCTATACCAGCCGAAGCTGATCGAACGCCAGTCTGTCGTGCGGCTATGATATGCCGCCCGGCAGACTGAACAGGTGCGGTTCTGTCTTGCCTTGCTTGTACACATATATAGATGGGTTGAGAATTTAAGATATCCGCACCGCAAAAATTTGTTGTCAAGGCGCTGGATGCCTTACAAAATTAACTGGAGGTAAGAAAAATGAAAAAAGTTCTTGCAATTCTGCTTGCTCTGGCGACCCTTCTGGTGTTTGCCGGCTGCGCCAAGCAGGCCGATGCCCCCGCCGCAGACGGGCAGACATCCGATGTGCTGATCGGCATTTCCATGCCGACACACTCTGACGAAAGCTGGCTGCGCCACTGTGAATTTACCAAAGACTTCCTCAGAGAGCTCGGCTACACCAAGTTTGATGAGCAGTGGGCAGAAGACGTTCCCGCAACACAGGTCAATCAGATCGAAAACATGATCACCAAAGGGGCAAAGGTCCTGATCGTTGCCTCCGTTGACGGCGGCGCTCTGACAGAGGTCTTGGCGAAGGCTGCAAAGCAGGGCGTCAAGGTCATCGCTTATGACCGCCTGCTGATGAACACGCCGGACGTAGACTGCTATGTGACCTTTGACAACACCAAGGTCGGCGAAGCCGAAGCAAAGTACATCATCGAAAAGCTCGGTCTGGATACCGGCACGGAAGGTCCGTTCAACCTCGAGATTTTCTGCGGCTCTCCTGACGACAACAACTCCTATTATTTCTATGACGGCGCGATCGCGCTGCTCCAGCCCTACATCGACGAGGGCAAGATCGTTGTCAAGTCCGGTCAGTTTGGCATTGAACAGTGCGGCATTCAGAACTGGGACGGCGCAGTCGCCCAGACTCGTATGGATAACCTCATCACCGCCTACTATTCCGACGGCAGCACGCTCGACGCAGTCCTCGTTCCCTATGACGGTCTGTCCATCGGCGTCATTTCCTCTCTGAAGAATGCCGGTTACGGCACGGCTGACCGCCCGCTTCCCATTGTCACCGGTCAGGACGCTGAAGTCGCCTCCGTCAAGTCCATCATTGCCGGTGAGCAGGCACAGACGGTCTGGAAGGACTTCCGCAAGCCCGCAGAGATCTGCGCGCAGATGGTCGATGCGCTGGTCAAGGGCACGGAGATCCCCGTTAACGACACCACAACCTATGATAACGGCGTGAAGGTCGTTCCCGCTTACCTGTGCGAGGTCGATAACATCGACGCATCGAACTACATGAAGCTCTTCGAGAGCGGTTTCTACGATAAGGCAGACGACACCTGGGCAGGAATTGTCGAGTAAAGATTGCATACAGGCAGCCCGTGTACCGCACTAGCGGTACACGGGTCACTTGAACCGATATGAGGGAAAGACCGATACACGAAGAAAAGGGTGATAGATTGAGCAAGACAATTCTTGAAATGCAGCATATCACAAAGACGTTTCCAGGCGTCAAGGCGCTGGACGATGTGAATCTTGTTGTAGAAGAAACCGAAATTCATGCCCTGTGCGGAGAAAACGGCGCAGGAAAATCAACGCTGATGAATATTCTCAGCGGCGTTTATCCCTATGGCAGCTATACCGGCGAGATCATTTTCGACGGGGAGGTCTGCTGCTTCAAGGGGATCAAGGAAAGTGAAGCAAAAGGTATTGCGATCATTCATCAGGAGCTGGCATTGATCCCGTATCTGTCAGTCGCAGAAAACGTATTTTTAAGCAATGAAATTGAACATAACGGTGTGATCAACTGGGGCGAGACCTATAAACGCGCAGGCGAACTGCTGAAAAGAGTCGGCTATACGGGCTCCATTTACACACTTGTAAAAGATATTAGCCCCGGTCAGCAGCAGCTGGTGGAAATTGCGAAGGCACTGAGCAAAAACGTCCGGCTTCTGATCCTGGACGAGCCGACATCCTCCCTGAACGAGACGGACGCACAGCGGCTTTTGGACCTTCTGGTCAAGCTGAAAGCCGAGGGCATGACGAGCATTATTATTTCTCATAAGCTCAATGAGCTGGAGCAGATCTCCGATAAGATCACAATTCTCCGTGACGGGCGCACGATCGAAACGCTGGACCGGCGGACGGACGAGCTTTCCGAAGAGCGAATCATCCGCGGCATGGTCGGACGCGAAATTCTGGACGTCTACCCCGCCAGAAATGTTACGCTCGGTCAGACGATGTTTGAGATCCGCAACTGGAGCGTGTGCAACGGCGACGCCGAGAAAAAGGTGCTCGACAACATCAGCCTGCATGTACGCAAGGGTGAAGTCATCGGACTTGCCGGTCTTATGGGCGCGGGACGGACGGAGCTGGCGCTCAGTCTTTACGCCGGAAGCTATGGCACTTCTTTTTCAGGCGAAATTCTGAAAGAGGATAAGCCCGTCCGCTATAAGCGCGTCAGCGAGGCGATCGATGACGGTCTGGCGTATGCGACCGAAGACCGAAAGGCTGCCGGTCTGGTGCTCGGCGAATCCGTCTGTGACAATATCGTCCTCTCCAGCCTCAAAAAGCTCTCCAACCGAGGCGTGCGGAATCGGTCGCTGGAGATTCGGGAGGCACAGGCAAAGGCAAAGGAACTGAACGTCAAATGTCCGACGATCTATCAGAAAACCGTGAATCTTTCGGGCGGCAACCAGCAAAAGGTCGTTCTGGCGCGCTGGATTTTGACCGCGCCGGATGTTCTGATCCTGGACGAGCCGACCCGTGGTATCGACGTCGGTGCAAAGCGCGAAATATACAGCATCATCAATGAACTGGCTGCACAGGGCAAAGCTGTGATCTTTATCTCCTCCGAAATGGCTGAGCTTCTGGGCATGTGCGACCGCATTTATGTCATGAACGAGGGCAAAATCGTAGGCGAACTGGATCGGCCGCAGTTCTCGCAGGAGGCTGTCATGTCCTGTATTATGAAAAGCAGCAGCAAGGAAGGAGCTACAAAATGAAAACGAAAAGCGGCGCGTTAAAAAGCGCCTTGAAAAAGAACACCATGCTCATCGCCTTTGTGATCATTGTGCTGATGTTCGAGATCCTGACGCAGGGCGTTCTGCTCGTTCCGCAGAATGTCACGAACCTCATTCAGCAGAACAGCTATGTTCTGATCCTGGCGATCGGTATGCTGCTTTGCATCATCACCGGCGGCAACATTGACCTCGGCGTCGGCTCTTATGTCGCGTTCGTAGGCGCGGTCACGGCAAAGATGTGCATCATCGGCAGTATTAGCCCGTGGTTTGCCATGCTGGTCGGTCTGCTGGTTGGTATTGCGATCGGCGCAGTGAATGGCTTCTTTATTGCCTATAAAGAAGTTCCCGCGTTTATCGCTACGCTTGCCTCCATGCTGATCTTCCGCGGCTTGACACTCGTTCTGCTCGCAGGACGGACGCTTGCACCGTACCCGGAGACCTATCAGGCGATCTCGACCGGCTTCCTGCCGGACTTCCTGCCGCTGGGCGGTATGAAGTTCTCCGCCGTCATCATCGGCGCGCTCATCTGCCCGTTCCTTGTCTGGTCGCAGCTTCGCTCGCGGCGGCAGATGATCCGCTTTGGCGCGGAAGTTCCCAGCGCAGCCTCCTTTACGGTCAAGCTCGTTCTCAGCTGCGTGGCGATCGTATTCTTTTGCTTCTGGCTCGGCCGCTATGAGGGCATCCCGTCTGTCCTGGTCCTGCTGGCCATTTTGTTCCTGATCTATTACTTCTTCACGACCAAAACCGTAATGGGCCGCCAGCTTTACGCACTGGGCGGCAACGAAAAAGCGGCAAAACTCTCCGGCATCGATACAAAACTTATCAAGTTCCTTGCCTTTACGAATATGGGCCTTTTGGCGGCTGTGGCTGGCATCGTTTTCTCCGGACGTCTGAACGCGGCAACGCCGAAGGCGGGCACCGGCTTTGAAATGGACGCCATCGCCTCGTGCTACATCGGCGGTGCTTCGGCGACCGGCGGCGTCGGCACGGTGGGCGGCGCGATCATCGGCGCACTGATCATGGGCGTTCTGAATAACGGTATGTCCATCCTCGGTATCAATGTTGACTGGCAGCAGGCGATCAAGGGCGTTGTCCTTCTCATCGCAGTCCTGTTCGACATTTCCTCCAAGAACAAGCAGAAATAAGCCTAACAGGGACGCCTGACAGGGCGTCCCTGTCCATTCTATCCAAAACGCAGGAGAACCGTATGGAATTTGAATACCTGAATGACTATAAAGGTCTTGGACGCGCCGTATTTCTGCGCGGCTATGGAAAAGATCTGATCGTAACACTGGACGTCGGTCCGCGGATCTTGCACTTCAGTGCGGAAAGCTGCCAGAACGTATTCGCAGAGGATGTGCTGGAGGCGGATGTTTTGCCGGACGGCTCTGTCTGCCATGTGTACGGCGGCTTCCGTATCTGCCATTGCCCGGAGACGTTCCCCAGAAGCTATATCTCGGACAGCCGCCCCGTGGAGTCCTATTCGGTGCTCGGCGACAGCCTCGTTGTGGACGCGCAGCCGGAGGTATGGACACAAATGCAGAAACGACTGCGTGTGACCCTGCGTCCAGAGGATGTGGAGGTGCAGATCGGCATCAAAAACACCGGCGCATGGGCAGTTCAGTGCGCTGCGTGGGGCATCAGTGCCTGCGCACCCGGCAGTACGGTCGTGTTTGCGGGAAGCAGTGAGGATACGGGCTACCTTCCGAACCGCAGTCTCGTTTTCTGGCCATACACCAAGATACAGGACGCGCGGATGCAGTTTTTTAACGCGTATCATGTTGTGCGTTGCGATCCTGCGCGCGCCGAACCGTTAAAGCTCGGCTGCCGAAATACGCAGGGCTGGGCAGCGGCATTTGTCCATCAGCAATGCTATATCAAGCACTTTGCATGGGAGGCAGCACGCGAATACCCAGACTTTGACTGTAATTTTGAGACCTATGATGCAAACTGGGGCATCGAGGTGGAGTCGCTTTCTCCGCTGCAAATGATCGAGCCGAATCAGACGCTCTGGCATACCGAGCGTTGGGAAATACACTCTGGCATCTCGCTTCCCACAGCTATGCCGCAAGAAGCAGAGCTCCACCAGATCCTGCAACACTTGGGATTGGTTGAGACAGACCAATTCTGTAAGTAGTAGAACGATTATAAGCGATGCTGAGACTTTTAATTGTTTGTCTGTGTTAGATCTCAGCTAGAGTTTGCCCTTCAAGCTGCGCCGTGGTGTCACGGTGCTGGTGACAGCAAATGCGCGGACGTTCCCCTTGGCGGGAGCGTCCGCATTGCTATTTGCCATCCATATTTATAATGTATGAAGAAGATCGTCGTTCCAGTCCTTCAGCTCTGGCACAAGCCGCTCTGTCATAACGCCGCGTTCGCGTAATTGTTCTGCCATACGTTCACTCGCGGCGTGACCTGCTTTGTCATTGTCGAGGCACAGATAGACGATCTGCGTATCCGGTTTCAGCATCTGCATAACCGGAATTGGCGACGTACCGCAGCAGGCGACGTAGCTATGCTCCTGCCACTGGTACGGATTCATTGAAATGTAAGAGAGCATATCAATGGGTGCTTCAAACACATAAATGCTTCCATCGGTTCCGGTATGATGAAAACTGTAACGCGGATCGCTGGATTCGACATTCAGACGAAAACTCTTTCCAAAGCTGTTCGTGCTGCGCAGATGCGCATGACGCGGGCAGCCGCCTTCATCCGTGCCAATGAACACAGCGTTGTGGTGTGCCGCGTCCTCGTAGAGCAGTTTTCTGCGGGCGAAGTAGGAAACCACTTCGGCATCCAGACCGCGCGTTTTGAGCAGATACGCGAACACACGGTGCATATTCGCGTTCGGAACGGGCGGCGCGAATGGCTTTTGAGCGACCTGTTTCTGCTTTTTCGCCTGCGGATAAACCGGCTCCATGCTCTCACCCAACAGCATGGACATGGCTTCAACGTAGCTCTTGCCGTAATATTTTTGTATAAAGCTGACGGCTCGACCGCCCTCGTTTGAGGCATGATCGAACCATTCGCAGCCGCGTACCGTGACGCTGTGATCGCTTGCCAGCCGCTTTTCACGTCCGGATTTGATGAGTTTTTCGCCTTGACGGAGAAGAAATTCTTCGAGGTCGACGGTCGCTGCACGCTCTTTCTGCTCTGGGGTAAATTCTATAAATTTGCTGATTTTTCTCACCACTTTCTGCTGTTGCAAAGATTTTTGTTTTAGGGTATACTGGTTACAGGAAGGGGGCGCACGGAATGCAGACGCAAGTATATTCGATCGATGAGATCCGCGAGATCGTCGCGCCGATTGCAAAGCAGCACGGCGTGGACAAGGTGTTTCTGTTCGGCTCCTACGCGCGGGGCGACGCAACACCTGCCAGTGACGTAGACCTCTGTGTGGACGCACCCAAGCTGCGCGGTCTGTTTGCCCTCGGCGGTCTGTATGCCGACCTGGAAGACGCGCTCAAAAAGAGCATTGACGTTGTGACGACCGGCTCTCTCAAGTACAACAAGGACAAAGCCTTCCTCGAAAATCTGCGAAAGGATCGGGTGCTGCTGTATGAGCTTTCCTAACCGCGACGCGCAGATTCTGGCGCACATTTTGGAGTATTGTAATCGAGTCGAAAAGACACTATCCCGCTTCGGTCGTAATTTTGATATCTTTCTGGACGATCAGGATTACATGGACTCTGTCAGCATGAACCTGCTTCAGATCGGTGAGCTTGCTGGAAAGTTTTCCGATGCGTATGTGCAGAAAACGAAGCCGCAGATGGATTGGCGTGCGATCAAAAATATGCGCAATATGTTCGCGCACGACTATGGTTCAATGGACAAAGATCGCATCTGGCAGACAGCAACCGAAGATGTTCCGGCGCTCAAAGCGTATTGTGAACGTGCATTGACCGAGGATTTTTAAGCAAATATGCAACAGGCGACGCTGTCAGCACAGCGCCGCCTGTTTTATCGTATGACCTGTCCATAGCCCTGCTCCTGCTCATGATCATCCTGCTTATGCCCCATCGCCAGCCGCTTCTGCATGAGCTTTTTGCGGCGCTTGGAATCGATACGAATGCCCATTGGGTTACTCGGCGGCGCGGCGTTGTCGCGGAAAATCTGCCCTACCTGATGGAACAATCTGACGGTTGAATTCAGAAGATATTCGGACGGAAGCCGCACAGAATAAGAAGTTGCGGACGAAGTGTTTTCGTTTGCAAGCGTCGGATTTGCAGAAGTGTCCGCAGAAGTTTCTCCCGAAGGAGCTTCTGCCTCTTGTGAAGGCTTCTGCTCTGACGCTGTCTGCGCCTGCTCCATCTGCTGCCGCAAACGCTCCGCTTCCTGGATAATAGCATTCTTAATGGCACGGAACTCTTTTTGCTGGGTCAGCGGATTGTGCTGTCTGGGTTTGCTCTTATAGTAGCCCTCCAACGTGTCGCGCAGCCCGTTCCAGACAGAATAATACGCCGCCACCTCCGGCAGTTTTTCCAGCTCATCCACGATAGAATCCACCATATCCTTGAGCGGCTTTTTGAGATAGCCATACTGCTTTTTGCCGCTGACCGTGTGCAGCTCCGTCGCAAGCTCCAGCAGCTTTTGCTGGATGGATGCAGGCGGTTCGGCGGTAGATTCCATCCGGTCAACGATTTCCCGCATGATTTCTCGCGCTGCTTCAGTCACTTCTTTGTATGCCACATCCTTCTGGATATAGATTTCTTTCAGCTCGTCTGCGTAGATCGTATTGGTCAGAACAGACTGCATGTGCAGCAGTCTGTCTTTCCGCAGAAACCCATACCGCGGATCGTCCGACCAGAGCATCATGTGGATATGCGGATGCTCACCCTCGTCGTGAAATGCCGCGTACCAGTGAAGATGCTCTGGTAGGATCTGCATGGCTTCGGCAAAGTCATTCTGATGTGCCAGTAGCGCCAAGCGCCAGCTTTCCGCATTGTCATAGCCAAGCCGCGCGGCATCCTCGCGGCGCAAAGAATAGATAATTGTCCAGACGTTGCCCTCATGTGCTTTCAATTCCTGCATGGTTTTTTCCAGATCAACATGCGGCTCTGCACCGAAGAGTCCGTGCCCTTCGTGCTTTTCCGCACGCGGACGGGTGGCAATATAGCGCATATAAATGCCTTCCGCGTCTTCATTTAAGATCTCCACGCCGTCACGCGTGGCGATGTATTTCATATAATGACCGGCCCGTTTTTTACTGAGAAAGCCGCTTTTCTGAATCAGCTTTGCCATCCGTCACAGCGCCTTTTCCTGCTGCAGCACGTCAACAAACGTGATCTTCCCATTCGTGCCCCTGACCTGTTCCATGCTGAGCGTGTGCATTTTTATGTACCGCGCTGCATCAATGTCTGTATCCGAAGCGAGGATGTGATTGTTGACGTTCTGCTCGACCGCCAGCTTGAAAAGCTGCCGACCGATGCGCTCTGCAAACACCCCGAGCGTACCGTCCAGCATCTGCTTTAAGGCACGCGGGAGATATGCACCAGCATCCAGCGTGTGCAAAAAACCCGCATAAAACCAGATTGCCTTTTCGATGAACTCGCTCCGGCTCTGGCACTGATCTTCACGGTAGTTATCCTCCACGACCTGCTTGCACTCCGGCGTCAACCAGAGTGGAAACTTGATCTTGTTGCTTGCCATACCAATATTCCTCCAATTTTCGTGCGCAACCCCGCCGTTTTTCCTGAAACAGCGGGGCTTTTCGCACTCCTGACTCCAACGGGGCTATTTTTGCCTTCGCAACAACCCCTGCGCAGAATTCCCGAACTGTCCGCACCGCGGGCAGATGTGACCGCCGCGGGGTGCGCACGACACCGCGGCTTTGTCCTGCCTCGCC
>OHOZ01000540.1_pt1 | contig 22791 bp, 18 predicted proteins | sample 1569931 | NCBI WGS metagenome assembly OHOZ01 (sample SAMEA3879572, study PRJEB24766) | human gut metagenome | biome: human-associated habitat; feature: feces | place: USA | collected 1985/1987
ATTACGTCGGCTGTATGAACCTTGAGCTTATGGATTTTTCCGACATTATGGACAGGAACGAGGATACGGATCTGTTCTTTTGGGATAATCAGCTTGAGATCGATTTAATAAAGCTCAATCAAGCAGACAACTATCTCAGCGCAACTCCGGATGAGATCACAGTTGAAAACATAGTAAGTGAATCCGAAACTGAGCTCACGGCAGATATGTACGTTTTCATGACGCTTCCGTCCGCTGATCCCGAGTTAAGCAATGATAGGGGTAAGCGTTTTCAAGTTACAATCGATAAGAAAAGAATGATTATAATCGGCTATTCGGAGCCCGATGTGTGCGAAAGCCGCTATAACAATTGGCTCAGTTACCTTGCCTCAAACTATCGAAGGGAAGGGCTGACCTGGCAGGAAGCAAATAAAAAGGCATATGAAGAAATCTATGCCGAATTTGTCATTTTTGCCACTACCTATCCGAGACAAACACCGCAGGGCTGATCAATCATGCGTTCAGCCTTGATTGCAAAACAATTTGAACCTAAGTTTCGGTTAAATCGTTTCCGACAACAAAAAAGCGATAACAAATTCAAAATACGGAGGTCAAAAAATGAAAAGATTTTTATCGATTATCCTTGCGATAATCCTTGCCTGCGCAGGAACTTTTGATACAGTTCTTGCAAACGAAGCTGCCGCCCCGGATGAACTGCCCGAAGGCACAAAATCCGTGCCGGGCCGAAGAGCGCGACTTTTTCGAAGTAACCCCCGCCTTTGCGGGCGGAACTGAATCAACCTCCGCCTGCCGCTCGGGCTTCATCACTCGGGCAGCAGGTTTTGTTTCCGCCGTTTTCGCATCGTGAAAAACAGGTCATCAGCAAATTGCCCTCAATTTCGATATCGAAATTTTTGTGATTGACAAATGCTTTTTCGTGCATTATAATAAAGACTGAATATTTTTATGTCCCTTTGCCCGGCGGCAATCGGGCAAATACCAAATCGCAGATTGGGACGCGGTGCGCCGCAGTTTTCCTTTAAGGCATACCTCTGTTTTTGCAGTCGGAACATGCCGAAAGAGAGCCGTGCAGGGTGAAAGGCGGCAAGGGACTTCGGATGCATTATCACCCATGAGAGCGAAGGGGAAACCGCAATAAGAGGCGGGTTTGCTCAACTCATGCCGAATATGTTCGGCAATGCGGGATTATCCTTCGACGCAGCCCCCGCGTTAAAGGGCAGGAGTGCAAAGGCACGGTTTTTGTTATGCCTTTGAATCCGGGTGGTACCGCGGTTTCGATCGTCCCGTTTTTCGGGGCGGTTTTTTATTTTTAAAAATTTCCTTAAAAGAAAAGGAGTGTTTGAACAATGTACAAAAAAGTTTCCGCCTCGCTCGACTTTGTTCCGAGAGAGAAAGAGGTTCTGGAATTCTGGAAGGCAAACGGCATCTTCGAGAAATCCGTTGAACAGTCCAAGGGCAAACCTGCTTACACTTTCTATGACGGACCGCCCACAGCTAACGGCAGGCCGCATATCGGGCATGTTTTGACCCGCTCCATGAAGGATATCATTCCCCGCTACCGCACGATGAAAGGCTTTGACGTGCTGCGCAAAGCGGGTTGGGATACGCACGGACTTCCCGTTGAACTTGAAGTGGAAAAGCTGCTCGGACTGGACGGCAAGGAGCAAATCGAGAGTTACGGCGTGCTTCCTTTTATTGACAAATGCAAGGAGTCGGTTTGGAAATATAAAGGCGAATGGGAACAGATGAGCGATGCCGTCGGTTATTGGGCGGACATGGAGCATCCCTATGTTACCTATACCGATGATTACATTGAATCCGTTTGGTGGGCATTGAAGACAATCGACGAAAAAGGGCTGCTCTATAAAGGCCACAAAATCGTTCCCTATTGCCCGCGCTGCGGAACCGCACTGTCAAGCCACGAGGTTGCACAGGGGTATAAGGACGTTAAGGAAGTTTCCATCTTTGTGACCTTCCCCGTCATTCCCGATGCGGAACACAGCTTTGTTGACGGCAGCGAAAGCTTTATTGCATGGACAACAACACCGTGGACGCTGCCCAGCAATGTCGGTCTTTGCGTCAATGCCGACGAAGACTATGTAACAGTTCTTTGCAACGGCAAAAAATACATTCTTGCGGCTGAGCTTGTTGAAAATGTTCTCGGCGAGGACACAACCGAGCTTGCACGCTTCAAAGGTTCGCAGCTTGTCGGCATTCACTATAAACCGCTGTTTGATTTCCCCGTCAACCACAAAGGCAGGGATGCATGGCGCATTGTTTCGGACGATTACGTAACCCTTACCGACGGTGCGGGCATAGTTCACCTTGCCCCCGCATTCGGCGAAGACGACGCACGCGTCGGCCGGAAATGGGAGCTTCCGTTTGTTCAGCTTGTTGACGCCCGCGGAAGGCTCACCGGCGGCACCCCGTGGGACGGCACTTTCGTTAAGGAAGCCGATAAGCCCATCATTGCCGACCTTAAAGCGCGCGAAAGGCTGCTTAGGGAACTTCCCTATGAACACAGTTACCCCTTCTGCTGGCGCTGCGACACTCCGCTCATCTACTACGCAAGGGAAAGCTGGTTTGTGAAGACCACTGCCGTGCGCGACAGATTGATTGAAAACAATAAAAAGATAAATTGGATTCCCGAATCCATCGGCGAGGGCCGCATGGGTAATTTCCTTGAAAACGTTATCGACTGGGGCATCAGCAGGGAACGCTATTGGGGAACTCCCCTGCCCGTGTGGATGTGCCCTGATTGCGGACATTACCATGTCATGGGCAGCCGTGCGGAACTGCGCAAATATGCTCCGGACACGCCAGAGGATATCGAGCTGCACAAGCCCATGCTCGACCCGATAACCTTTAAGTGCGAAAAATGCGGCGGAACGATGCACCGCGAGCCCGTTGTTATCGACTGCTGGTTCGACAGCGGCTCAATGCCTTTTGCACAGTGGCACTATCCGTTTGAAAACAAAGAGGAATTCGAACGCCGCTTCCCCGCGGATTATATCAGCGAAGCCGTTGACCAAACCCGCGGTTGGTTCTATACGCTGAGCGCACTTTCAACCATCCTTTTTGACAAGCCCGCATTCAAGAACTGCATCGTGTTGGGACTTGTTTGCGACAAGGACGGCAAAAAGATGAGCAAGCACGTCGGCAATGTTGTTGCGCCTGCGGACGTATTAACAAAACAGGGCGCGGATGCGGTGCGTTGGTATTTCTACACCGCCTCCAGTCCGTGGCTGCCCAGCCGTTTCAGCGGCGACGCCGTAAGCGAAATGCAGCGCAAATATATGGGCACGCTGTGGAACACATATGCGTTCTACGTTTTGTACGCAGATATTGATGAATTTGACCCCACGAAGCATGAGCTCGTTCGCGAAAACCTTTCCGTAATGGACAAATGGCTGCTTTCACGCCTTAACACGCTCATTCGAACGGTGGATAACTATCTTGAAAACCTCCGCATTACCGAAGCGGGGCGCGAACTGAACCGCTTTGTTGACGACCTTTCCAATTGGTACGTTCGCCGCGGCAGGGAACGTTATTGGGGCAAGGAAATGACTGTGGATAAAGAAGCGGCGTATATGACCCTGTTCACAGTGCTTGAAACGCTTTCCCGCCTCACCGCACCGTTCACTCCGTTCATGGCGGAAGCAATTTATCAAAACATCGTTCGCACGGTGAACAACCTTGCACCGGAGAGCGTACACCTTTGCGCATTCCCGATTTGCGACGAAAGTTTCATCGACGCGGAACTTGAACGCAGCATGGACGAAATTCTGGAAGTTGTCACACTCGGAAGGTCGGCACGCAATCTTGCGAACATCAAGAACCGCCAGCCTCTTTCGGAGCTGTTTGTTCAGGGTGTTGACGAACTGCCTGCCCGATATACTGAGATTATCGAGGATGAATTGAACGTGAAAGCCGTTCGCTTTGTTAAGGATGCTTCCTCATTCATAACCTATCGCGTAAAGCCCCAACTGAAGCTTCTCGGGCCGCGTTACGGAAAGATTCTTCCCAAAATCAATCAGTATTTGCAGGGAGACGGTATAGGCAATGCGGTTGTTGCCGCCCATGCAGAGGGACGCGCTTATGAATTTGAGCTTGAAACGCTCACCGTCTCGCTGAATCCCGAAGATGTGCTTGTTGACACCGTCAAAAAGGAAGGCTTTGCCTCAGTCGGCGATAACGGCGTGACCGTTGTGCTTAACACCGCGCTCACGGATGAACTGATTGAAGAAGGCTATGTCCGCGAAATCATCAGCAAGATTCAGACCATGCGCAAAGAAGCCGATTTTGTTGTTACCGACAGGATTATAATCAGCGTCGAATGCGGCGAAAACCTGCTTGCGGTGTTGGATCGCAATTCAGACGAAATCCGCAGAACGACTCTTGCCGATGAACTCACTTTCGGCATTCCCTGCGGCTATGTGAAAGAGTGGGATATAAACGGCGAGAAGGTCGCTCTCGGTGTTAAAAAAGCATAAGGAAATCGCTTATGCGTGTCTTCGCGCTTCACGAAATCATTGGACAATGTTTACCTGAATACATGCACGGAGCGGAACAACCGAGTCGGCTCTCCGCTCCGTCCGCCTGTATTATTTCATCAAGGAGGAAAGGCAGATGCAATTAAAATTAAAACCCGGCTTTATTCGCTTGAACACGCTCGCGCTTGCGGCGGCACTCGCACTTGCCTGCACGCTTGCACTGCTTTTCTGCGGCTGTCAGTCGAAAGCGGAAAGGGAAAAGCTTGCCGAGGAAGGTCTCTTATATTATAAGAATCTTGATTTTAATAATGCAAAACGCTGCTTCCTCACCTGCGGTGATTCGTATAAATACACAGAGTATCTTGAATCAATTGCCGAATATGAAAAGCTTTATGCTCAGGCGGTTGAATTGGTTTCTGCCGGCAAGCCGAACGAGGCGCGTGCGATATTTATCGGAATTACCGGATATCTCAACAGTGCTGACTTTGTTGAATATATTGATTCGCTCAAAGTTCATTATGACAACGGTGTAAAGCTTTATGAAAGCGGCCGCTACCTCGAAGCATATTCAAGTTTTGCAGATGCGTGCGGCTATGAATCAAGCGCGGCATACCTTCAGAACATTGAAGATCTTTTGAAAGTCTACAATGAGGCCGTTGAGCTTATGAACGTCGGCAATTACGAAGATGCTGTTTTGCTTTTTCAATCGCTGAACACAGAATTTGAAAATTCTGACGACCTTATTGAAACCTGCCGAAGTCGGCTTGCGGTAAGTCCCGTTCTGCTGAACAGCTTCATCAAAGCTTATAACTCAGAGTATTCTTCCGAGGGCATACGCATTGAGGCGGGCAGCACGGGTAAACCGGGCTCGCAATTTTCGCTCCGCGACACAAGAGGGATACTTTTTACGGGACTCACGGACGAGTTCGGAAGGATAACCTATATTACCTGCCGATTTGAACCCGAAGTTCTTGAATCTCTTGAACCCGGCAGCGTGTCAACAGCCGCGGCGCATTTTATCCACGCGCTGAACACGCATACATGCAGCCTCGATTCCGTAACGGCCGATATTTCATCTTATCTTAACGCAGGCGAAAACGGCAGGCTCTACGGCTGCATGAATGTATCAAGCCTTTCCGAAAGCAGCGGCGCATTCGTCATATCGGCAGGATACGAAAAATGACCCGCTCCGTTCACGCTTTTTTTCGCTTGGCGTATGTTCAAATTCATTCGTTAAAAGGCTTGAACTTTTTTTAAAAAACTGGTATACTTAGGCTCATGCCGAACAGCGTGAAATCAATGCGCATTCACGCTGTGCCGATTTGTTTTTTCGGAAACGATACGGCAATTAACAAAACAAACCCGAAAGGAATATCGTTATGAAAAAAGTCAATCGAATGATCGCAATCATGCTGTCCGTTCTTCTGCTTGCTGCCGCCTTTTGCATGACAGCATGCAAGGACGACAAAAAAAACCCCGACACTTCCACAACCACCGCGAAACCGAATCCGGGCAATGACACACGCAAAAACCCCAACACCACAACCGACCCCCGCACTCTCGTTGTTGAAACGAACTGGGGACTTGCTGCGGATACCGTTGTTATGACGCTCAATTTCAAGGGCAGCGAATACAAACTCACCGCAGGTGAACTTTATGCTCTCGGTGCCGAAAATGTTTCCGCACTCGACCAGACCAACGCACTCGTCAGGGGCGGCTCCATTAACGTCTTCAACGGAGTGAATCTCAAGGCCGTTCTCGATTCCGTCGGTGTTGATGTTTCCGATGCCGAAACCGCCAACATATATTCGCTTGTACTCACCCAAGCCGGCGGCACCGAACAGGATCTTTCCGACAAAATCTCCGCGCTGAGCCTTTTCGATTGCACGCTTGCATTTGCAAACAACGGAAAACCCATCGGTTCACCCGATAACGGCGGCTATTTCACTCTGCATACAACTGAACAGGGTTCTACGGATGTTGCCTATTCCGGCGTTACCGCAGTTACCATCAAGTAAACACTCTGCACTGTTCCGTTCCGGCGACAAATAAATCAAATCATAGGCAAAAGGGAGTTCGGCAATTGCCGTTCTCCCTTTTTTTGATTCAATTGCATGATTGTAAAAAAATACCGGTTTTTAAATGCCGAGTTTCGTGCATACGGCTGAGTCGGGCGGGCATAATAAGCCCATGAGGAAAAGAGCGAACGGAAAATTTCAGGAGCGGATCAAGCAAGACCATTCGAATGTGACGGATAAAGAAACCGCATTCACAACCGAAGGCAGAGGCGCGATCAAATCGGATGTGTTGGGCAGCTACACCGGCACCGCCGAGGATTATGAGGCTCCGGTGCAGGATGCGGACGATCTGTAAATGCCGCGGATGAACAGCAGCTCGCCGTCAACGGCGGCGCAGTGATGCAAATGTTCCGACCCGCAGGGCATTTCAACCGGATGCTTTCGATGTTCCCCCGAGTTGTACGGATGATTACCCCCATCCCGGGAAACCTTTGAATCGGGAATACCCCGAAAATTCGGCTTTTACGGAGAGCCGAATCGAGTGTTCCCGAGTTTGTGCAGAGTGTTTCATGAAAACCCGAACGGAGCAGAGAACTTTTCTCATGATTTGTCCGCAATTGAAACTGCCGCAGTGATTGCATCTGCGGCAGTTTTTTGATTTTTGAATATGTAATGTTCAATGCGCAGAGAGGGCACTCTGCTTAACGGCTACACAATATGCATGACTTTTTTTGCGATTGCAACCGCATCTTCAACGGAAATTGCGCCGTCGCAGTTATAATCCGAAAGCTCACGCCGTTCCGGGTCAAACCCGTCCAGTCCGAGCGCGGTGCGCAGCGCCGCCATGCTGTCCGAAAGGGTAATTTTCCCGTCCATGTTCACATCCCCGCGAGCGGCATCCAGCCCCACGGCTTTCAGCTCAACGTTGTCAATATAAGCGCAGTCATCAACACCCGCTGATTTGTCGTTTCCCTTTTCATAGCTCCAGCGGAAACAATACCTTCCGTCGATCGGTGCGGTGAAAATGTATTTCGTCCATCCCGTTTCGCCCGATATCTCCATCAAGACCTTTGTTCCGACGGTGCAGATAAACCTGTCCGTATCGACCCCGCTGCTGACGCAGTAATCAAAACTCAGCGTGTCCCCCGCTTTCATCGTCACTGTCAGACGCAGATCGCTTTCTGAATTGTTTTCGCCCGCATTCGAGCTTACGGCAGCAATGCGTCCGCCGACAACGGTGTTGCCGACCATGCCTCTTGAAACTGTCGTGCTGCCGACAAACGGATCATCCGTCCCGGATGTGAACTCAAGTGAGCCGCCCGGAACGTTCAAAGCATAATTAAGATCGGTAATTCCGCTCTGTCCGTCGAGCAATTGAGAATCCAGCCATTCAATTCGTCCCGTAAGCCAATTGGTGAGAAAATTGACGCCGTGATCAAAGTTCTTTTCCCATTTTTCTTCGGTTGCGGCGGTGCAATTGTATAAATATGCCGCCTGTTCGTTGATAAGTGCAAAAAACTCGGGAATCAACGTGCTGCGGTATTCTTTGTAGCGCTGTTTGAACCGCGCCTGAAAATCCGGATAGTTGTGATACAATGCGTTGAACCACGGAGCGGAACTGTTTATCGCAATGAACCCGACCGGTCCTCTTCCGCCGACGCAGTCCTCAACATCATTGTGTTCCGCACTGGCATTATTAAATGCCGTCAGCCCGAACGCAATATCAAAATCCCATATTGCGGTCATGTACAGCCTGTCGTCCTGACTCTGTTTATACAGGTAACAGCTTGTTTTAAAATTACCGTCGATGTTCTTTGTTATTTCCTGAATAATAATGTAATCTATCCATGAATCGACATCAATGTATTTTTGATAATCTTCGCCGCTTATTCCCATTACGGCATTATGAACGCCCTTCATGTGTTCCTCAAGGTATTCAAGCATTCGCGCCGTGAGTTCGGATGAAGCGGGTTCCGGCTGTTTAAGCACGAAATAATCCTGCGTCTGATTCGCCCAATACGGACAGCCGAACCACATATCCCGTGCAAAATCAACCTTCATCGCAATATCCTTTTCGATGAAATAACCGCCCGTTATATCGCTCTCATTCGCTTCGTCAATATCGACTTTTGTGCTTTCAATGCCCGGACGTTCTATGAGGATATAAATTCCGTTGTATTCTCCGTTAAAATAAACGTCAACGAATTCGCATTTCGGAACATAGTCCATGCCCGAAAGCAATGCCCCGGCTTTGTATGTCACAAGATTGCGCATCAGGGAGGGATCCGAGTAACTTGCAACGATTGCATACCGCTTTGTTGCAGGAATATCGAGCAGCGATGTTTTTTGTTCCAACTTAATCGAATAGGGCTTTTGCGGCTGCGTCCAAGACAGATTTCCGCGCCCCTTAACATAGCCCGAGCCGCTGAACTCGCCGCTTGAATACTTTTTCGTTCCGAGAGTCAAACTGAAATTTGCAGACACCCAATTATCCTTGCCGATAAGCGAAAAATCGTTTAAGGTTGTGATATCCAGCCGCGGAAGGGATTCGACTGCGGCATAAATTCCCAACAGATATAAGTCAGAGAATGCCACGCTCTCCCCTGCGATTGCGGAAAACGAAAAACGTATGCTCGCATCGCTGTTGAGCAATATGGTTCTTCGCGCCGGATTGCTTGGGAAGAACACGCTGTATTTATCGTTATAGCTCCAGCCCTCCGCAAACCTTGCAACGAGGGTCACAGTTTTCGTTTCCGCAAACGTGAAAACACCTGAATGCAGGTTGCCGCGCAGAACCGTTTTGTTGTATTCCAAAGTTACCCCATCCGAATGTCGGGGCTTGATCTCGTATTCAACAACTCCGTTTGAATCCTCTGCATATGAAGTAATTCCGCCCGCTTCCGTCTCGGTTCTTGCGCCGGCAGGCAGAGAGCAGAGCACAAACAGCAATGCTGTTATCGCACACAGTGCGCGCCTGCAAAGCTTGTTCACAAGCAACTCCTCCGAAAATAGAATTTTCGCAAACATATCGGTTATTTTAGCATATTTCGCGCTTCATTTCAACCCATTTCCAAACTCATATTGTAATTTTTCGACTTTTGTCACAGAATATTCGAATTCTGCACTCATTTTTCGCAGTTTTTTGCCGCCGAATCGCACATGAATACTTAATAAGTGATGAATTTAATGTATTTCCCGGGAAATTTTGCAGGATCACCTTTTTTTTGAAAAAGGCGTTGACAAAACCGTCGCTGCTGTATTATAATCAATAGCACAGTTGTGGCAACTGATTCAGTACGAACGGAGGTGGACTTTTTTGCAGATTGATAAATTCTCTCGAACGCCGATTTATGAACAGGTCATAGACGGTATTGAGCGAGAAATACTCACAGGCGAGCTGAAACCCAATTCGCCCGTCGCATCCGTGCGCGCATTGTCGGTGCAGTTTTCCGTGAATCCGAACACGCTTCAAAAGGCTTATACCGAACTTGAGCGGCGCGGACTTTGTTACAGCGTTCCCGGCAGCGGGAGGTTCGTTTCGCCGGACGCAATGCAGCGATTGCACGAAGCACGCAGCAAACTTCTTGACGAAATAACCGCACTTTCCCGTGAGCTTAAGCTGACAGGTTTCAACAGGGCGGATGTTATCAACGCAGTGAACAAAGCCTATGATGAAAACATTATCGAAAACAACCAAACGGAGGAAAAATGACATATGATTAAAGTAACCGACCTTTCAAAAAACTTTGGCGAACTCAAAGCATTGGACAAAGTCAGTTTTTCTGTTCCAAAGGGCAGCATATTCGGGCTTGTCGGGGCGAACGGCGCGGGTAAATCCACTCTTATGCGCATAATCGCGGGAATTTACACTGCGGATGACGGTTCCGTGCTCATTAACGATGAACCGGTCTATGACAATCCCGCCGCAAAAACGCACCTCGTTTTTGTTCCGGACAGAATGCACCTTACGGGAGGCGGGGCAACGATCGAACGCATGGCAAATTTTTATGCTTCATGCTACCCCAAGTTCTCGTTTGAAAAGTTTGATGCGCTGCTCAACATTTTTAAGCTCGATAAAAAACGCCGCGTTCGTTCCCTGAGCAAAGGTATGGTGAGGCAGGTGCAGACGGTGCTTGCGCTGAGCTGCAATGCGGATGTTCTTCTTTTCGATGAAACCTTTGACGGACTGGATCCGATTGCGCGCAACATTGCCAAACGCCTTATTTATCGCGATATGTGTGACTTCGGTTCAACCGTCATTCTGACCAGTCACTCCCTGCGCGAACTTGAGGACACTTGCGATCGGTTTGCAATGCTGTATCAGGGTAAAATCGTTTTTCAAAATGACCTTGCCGATGCTAAATCACAGCTGTTTAAGGTTCAGCTTGCATTCGCAAGACAGGTTACGCCGGAGGACTTCAAGGATGTTGAACTGCTTTCTTTCACCAAGCAAGGCAGCATTGTATACGTTCTTGTGCGCGGCGAAGCAGCCGAAACCTCGGCAAAAATCGAAGCATTGAAGCCGCTGATAATGGATATGCTTCCCTTATCAATCGAGGAAGTTTTCACATATGAACTGTCTTCCCTCGGCTACAATTTTGATGAAATCAAATAAGGAGAATCCAACCATGAGAAAGAATCGCGTTCCGTTTTTCAGCAAATCCTACTGCCGCGAAATGCTGAGGGAGTTTTCAACCACGGGAATCGTATTTGCATCGATCGAATTTGTTGCATCCATGCTGTCGTTTTTCGGGATTACGCAAAACCTTCTGTCAATGCTGCTCTTCGGTGCAAATGTGTATATCCAATCTTCCGCCGTAAGTTACGTCAGTCTTTTCTGCTTTGTTGCCGGATTTGTTTTTGTTGTGAAGCACCTGGTCCGCTCCGCATGGGATTTCCGCGGAAGCATTCCTGTCGCAAAACGAACCATGCTCATTTCGGCCTTCACCGCAATGCTTGCGTGGGCGGGCATTTGCGCCGCCGCAAACATTCTCGGAGCATTCGTCGGCAGCCTTGTTTCAACAATTTCCAACTCATCCGTCCTTGTTCCGAGTTTCGCCATGGTTGCGGAGGCGATCGGTGAGTCACTGCTTCGCGGATTGATGCTGTTCGGCGGCTTTGTGCTTGTTTTTTCGCTGTCCACACGTACTTTCCCGACCATTGTGCTTGCGTTCGTCTGTCTTCTTCTGCCGAATATTGCATATAATGCGCTCATGAACAACACCGAATCAGCCTTCACGTTTACGGAGCTGCTGTTCCCCGTCAGCCCTGCCGCATCAACTTTTTTGAACTGTCTTATTCGCATTCTGTGCTGTGCGGCGATTCTGATTGCTGCATATTTCGCATTTGTCAATGCGCAGGCGGAAACAGCGGGCAAGCCTGCAAGAACACGCTGGATCCACGTCCTGATAAGCATCGGCTTTGCACTCACCGCATCGCTCATGTTCACGAATGATGTGTTCTATCCCGATGTTTATTCGGGCAGTCCCCAAATTGCATGGAATCATCTCATCGCGCCCGCAATTGTCGGAGTTGTTGTGTATTTCGGATTTAGCTGGATCACACTTCGCAGATTCAAATCCGCAGTAAAGCGGCTGATGTTCTTCCCCGCCGTGCTTGCGGGAGTCGCAATCGTTCTGCTTTGCTCGGCAGCAATGACAAGTGCCTCTGAAAAAATCGAAATTCGCGCAAGCAATATCGAATACGTCACCGTGCAGGGCGGATTGATTCCTTCTTCGGGCTTTTACTCGCTCTGTTGGCGCGGAAACAAGGATTCGGAACGCATGAAGCTTCATGATGAAATGCTTTTTGACTATTGTGAACAGCTTTCAAAAGCCGATTTCGATTATATTTCCACCTATGCGTATACGTCATCCGAATCGCAAATAATCGGACATTCCTTGTTCAATCCATCATCCGTCATAAGATCCTTAGACCGTTTCGAAAACACCGTTACCCTCGCTGTAAAGCTTAAAAGCGGGCAGACATATTATTATCCGGCCTCCCTTGATTCATATGACTATTTGTGGAAGAACGAAGAGTTTACGCTGCGCGACATTCTCTTGATGAACACGGATTATGTTGAAAGCAATGTCAACCTGTCCCGATTCGAAAACGGAAAAGTCGCCCTGCCGCACGGGCTTGACGCAAGCTTCCATGACACGCTTATGCGTGAGTTGAAAGCTCTGGATTCCGACAAGCTGTTGCACCAGTTCGGCATCGGCGGTGAGGACGACGGAGACTCGGCGGAATTCATGAATCCATGGAGCTTTATGGAAAGCGGTGAATTCGGCAACGATTTCCAATTCGCAGTGCTTTCCGACATAAGCGGAAACTATTGCCGCGTTGTTGCTGTTGATGAAAACACTCCCGAATCTCTTCGTATGCTTATTTCTTACGAGAACAGGAAAACGGAGAAAAAACGCGGATTCAATGAAACGCTCAGCGCGCTTGAAAGCGGCTCGTTCAACATTGTCGGCGGCTCGATTTCAGGTTTGGATGACATGTTCCAAAGCAATTTTGTCTATTTCAATGTTGACGGCATGAATCCTCCGGCGCTTGCGCAGCAGGCTTATGTAAACCGCGAAACAATCGATACTCTGTTGAATTGCATTGAACAGAGCCGCGGCAAAACACCGGAGCCGGGTCAGCATGTTCTGTCCGTGTGGTTCAGCACGATAGCTTCCGGCAGATACAACAGTGAGCTTGACGATGAAATGTACGATAAAAGTTTCATCGATGATTACGGTTACATCGACAGATACACTCTGTCCGAACTCGGAATTGAGTATTCCGATGCCGGCACTCTGCACTACTTCATCTTTGTTGATGATGCAGCTTACAGCAGGATTCTTCAGCTGTTCAGCAACATGCACGGCGGTGTTGCGGATGCATAAGCATCATAACGGACTTCGGAATCCAAACAAATAAGGCCGATGCTAAACAGCGTCCGTCCCGACATACGGGGCGGACGCCTTGCTTTTTTTGAACGAGGGCGATCCGGGAAGTGCCGAACATTACATTTCCCGGCTCAAGCGAAGCGGGCTTATGCAGAAAGCATGATTTTTGTGTGCAGCAAACGGACTTGTTCATGTTTGCTGTTCTCGTACTGTCCTTAAAAGCAGTTCTCCCTGTGGAAACAGCCGAAACAGTCCATTTTAGATTCTTCGATTGTATCTGCTTTCAAGTCTGAAGGTGTCCAAATTTCCGGACTAAAGAAGTTAATGACTTGAACCGCAAAAACTTTTTGCTTTGCTCTGAAAATGCAGTGCTTATTCGCTGAGCAGCCAATCGATGAGACTCTCGGATTTGATTCCGTCATAGGAAGTATCAAGACCCGGTTCAAGAGACAACACGATTTTTTCGTAGTTGTCGCGGATACTTTGCAGCGGTGAAAGTTCCCGCTTGCGCACGTCCTCGCTCATCATCGACTCCGTTACCTGGATATACATTTTCTCGTCGGCGGTCGTTGCAATGAAGTCAACCTCCGCATTGCCGATTTTGCCGATCGCTGCATCATAGCCACGGCGAAGCAGTTCAAAGTAAACGACATTCTCGATGGCATGACCGCTGTCCCGATTACGGAAACCCAGCAGACAGTTGCGAAGTCCGATGTCAACGATATAGTATTTTCCGAGTGTACGGAGGTAGGCTTTGCCCTTGATATCAAAGCGTTTGATCTCGTAGAAGAAGTAGCTCTCCAGAAGCGCATTTACATATGCCTGCACGGTATGCGCACTGGGTGCGCCTTTGCGCTTGCCGTCCTCCAGAAGACCTTCGTTTACCAAAGTATTGCCGATAGAGGCAATAGAAACACTGGAGCCGATATTATCCGCAAGAAACAGGATGATCTTACGAAGCAGCATAGGGTCTGTGATCTGCTTTTGACCTCTGCGTTTTTCTCTCTCCAGAATGTCACGAATCACGACTGTGGAATAGATGCCGTCGAGAAGCGACAGTGCCTTTTCCTGTTCCAGCCCAACATCGGCGATTCCGGGCATTCCACCGAAGCGCATATAGGCGTCAAAAACTTCTCGCAGTTCGTAGCGTTCACCGTTCTTATCAAATACCTGCTTGCGGAGTCCACCGAGAGCACTCTGCGTTTCGCGAACCTCAAAACCGTGAAAATCAAGAAACTCACGGAAAGAGAGAGGCAGCATTTTGATTTCGACGCACCTCCCGGAGAGATAGGTTGAATACTCCGAGGAAAGAAGATAGGCATTCGACCCGGTAACATAGATGTCGCAGTCAAGATCCACACGGAAGGCGTTTACAGCATCCTCCCACGCCTCGATCCGTTGCAGCTCATCAAAGAAAAGGTACATCCTCTTTCCTGTGACAACGCGCTCTTTTACATAGTGATAAATATCATCGGCACTCATCCCTCGAAAATCGAAGGATTCAAAATTCATCTCGATGATCTGTTCCGGCTGAATACCGGTAGCTTTCAAATGCTGAACCATCAGCTTTAACAAGCTGGACTTGCCGCAGCGGCGAATGCCGGTGATTACCTTGACCGGCTCCGTATCCTGAAAGCCGATCAGTTTATTTAAATAGCTGTCACGCCTCTTAAGTTCATGGGAATCTATCATGTCTTCACACCTCCTGCGCTATTAGTATAGCACAAATCAGCGAAAAAATTCAAGCAAATGCATCATGGTGCAAAAACTTTAAGTTTTCTACCGATTTTGCAGAGCTGAATTGACATCAGCCCGTTTGTTTTGGAACCGATGCAGCAAACCCCTCATTTTTTGAATCGACTGCGTTTAAATTCAGTTTTAATTCAGCGTTTCAATCGTGTAAAATCACTCGGATTCGGTTATGTAACCCTCTTTCATCAAAGTTGAAACAAAGGCAGAAAACCCCGACTGCGCTTCATCACGAGAAATCTCATACTCCTGCATGACAGCGCAAATAATGCTTTCCGAAGCAAGACCCTTTTCAAGCCCGCGCCAAATAAATGCACCGGATTCCGAAAGTTTCCTGAGCTGCGGCAGTTTTCCCCGCGCCTCACCAACGGCAACAAGCAGGTATTCATCACAAACTTCAACATAAACCGCATTCGGATTAACTCTGTATTCCATAATAAACTCTCAAACCCCCCGTTCGGTCGATTATCCTTCAAAAGCACCCTTCAAAAGCCGAATGATTTCAAACACTGCATCGTTAATTGTCAGCGCAGCAAAGTTCGCTTTCAAGCGTCCTTCGGCAAAGCTCGGCCGATGCTCCGTCCCCGCGATTCCTGAGCAGCCAAACCGGCGTGCGCTCAAGTATACGTTCCGTATATTGCGCTGCAAAACGCACCTGTTCCGCGTTGTCGCACGGAATTATGAATTGCAGAAACAGCCGAACACCCGCTTCTTTCGGAGACAAGCGTTTAATTGTGTTTTGCTTATCCTGAGCAAGAAACACAATGCCGCCGAGAGGCGCCGTGCGCAGCTGCCGCATGTTTTCCTTCCCCGCCCACGGCGAAGCCGAAACAGTTACATACTGTTTTTCAAAATTCAACACGGGCTTGTCGCCGTTCAGCATTTCCACTTCATTCGGGAAAAGGCGTTTCCACTGCTTATAATGCGTTGTTTTTCCCACTCCGCTCGGAGCGCAGATGAGCCATGCCTTTCCGCACCACACAAAGCAAACCGCATGAATGATTGCCCGCCCGTGCGGAAGAAGCGCGGCGCAGGCCTTGGCGCAAAGCTCAAGATCTTCAACGCTTTCGGGAAGCGTTCCCGGTTCGTAACCGCGTGCGGCGCAGGCGCATTGCTCCGGCGTGATTTCAATGCAGGCGCAGGGTTTTTTTTCCGTTTGAAAATCCGCATATCTATCGCGGAACATTTTGTATCTGAGCGTCAGCTCAAGCGGGATGCCCGCAAGCTCGATATTGATTTTTTCCATCCTGTTCCGTGCCTCCGTTCAGCTCTTTTGCAGTGTCCGTGCGCATCCGCAGTTATGTTGAAAGCGGCGGAGCAGCATCTGCCCCGTCGCCTTCGTGTCAATTGCACCGATTTCATGAATTTCATGAATTATGCAATCATTATGGTTTTATATGTTACGGATTGACGATGTTTCCGAAGTTATCAAAGTAGATAACAGTTCCGTCGCCAAGGGTCATAACGTTCAGGTTCTTCGCCGATGGATTCGATGATTGAGCCGCTGGGCCGTCCTATGGGAGCAATAACGGGCTTGCCGTCATCGGTGAAAACGGTGTTGAGGGTCGGATCAAACTTTTTCATGCGTATTATCCTTCCTTTAGCTTATTCGGTGATTCCGTACCAATTATAGGTAAGGGTGCGGGTTTCGCCGCGAACGGTCGTGCCATCCAAAGTTACCCAATAGGGGGTGACGTTGAGCCTTGCGCCGTAGGTCACGCCGTCGAAAGCGTAATCGCAGGTCATGAGCAGAGCGTTGTTTGCAACTTCCCTGCCGAACAGGCTGCGCGCACTGCGCAGACCGTAACGGGTGCTGTAATCGGAAACGGAAATCCTCTCGCCGTTAACGATAAAGCCTGTTTCAGCGTAATTTCTGCCGTCGATTGCGGAAACGAGGGTCAGGCTGCGGAGTCTGAAGAATCCGTTGCGATAGTAGCGAAGCCCGAGATAGGAATCGGAAACGTACTTTGCATAAACATCAATGCTTTCGGTAATGTTCGAAAGGTCTGCGGGAACGGTGCATGCTTCATCCGCGAACCAGCCTGCAAAGAGCTTGCCTTCAACGCCGATATAGTCGAGCTGAACCGCATTGTTCTCCGCCGCAACGGTGTAAAGCGTTTCGCCGTCGTGAACGGTGACGATATTGCCCTGAACAGGTTCATCAACGGGATTGATGGGTGCTCCGTTTGCAAAATAGCTGTTCATCAGAACGAGCATGTTCTCCTGCTGTACATCGTCAACAAAAGCGTTTGCAATGCCGCTTTCAACGTTTTCGACAACATGGAACTTCTTGTAGGTATCGTCAGCATCCGAACCTTGGCCGTAATACTCTGCGGTGCGGGTCTGCGGTGCAACCTTAACGCCGTCAAGGGTGATCCAATAGGGTGTGAAGGTGATTCTATCGTGTGCATTCTGCCAATAGGTGTTCTTATCCATGCCGTAGCAGGCAAGGTATCCGCGGGTCTTGTTGATAACGCTTGAAACATTGTACTCACCGCTTGTGCCGTTGTTGAAATCGACTTTTACGGTGTTGTAAACATAGCACTCGCTGCCGGTAAGAACCTGAGTGTTCTCCGCACCGGACTCCGTTATATAAGTCTCGGTGAACTGCTTTGCGGGAAGAGTTTCGCTGCCGACCATGAAGCCGACTTCCCTGTAATTCAGGCGATCAACGGGGGTTACAAGATAGAAACCGGTAACGTCAACATCGGCTGCGGAAACATGATTCCAGCAGCTGAGGTTCTTCGGGGAGAGGAACTGTGCGTCCGCTTCCCAGATATAATAGGTAGCACCTGCTGTGGGAGTGAACGCGGTTGCATTCTGTCCTTCCGCAAAGGTCTGAACCGTTTCACATGCCGCATCGCTGAATGCGCCGCCGTAAATGAACCCGTTCGAAACAACGGAAGTCAGGTTGAACAGCTCAACGGTGTGGGTGGTGGTTTCCTTCACAACGGCATTGGTTTCGGTTTCGTCAAACTGAACATGCGCCACGTTGAAGCTCTGAGTGTATGCGAACCAAACATGCTGGTTGGAGTTCGCTGCGGTGAGAGTTACGGTTGCCGCATCGCCGACGGTGAGACTGCCGTCGTTGACAATGTAGCTTCCGTAGTAGTTATAATTTGCAAAATCGGTCTTTGCAACGGTGTACGGTGTGTTGTAGTTGAGGCCGGTTGAACCCTTATCCTCAAAATACTCTGCGGGCTTAACCTGTTTTGCATAAGCAGGGCCTTCAACAGTCTGACCCAGCTCATTGATGGGTTCGCCGTTTGAATTGACCTGATACCAGTGAACAAGTATCATGCCGCCGCCGACGGTGACCCGCGGAATCGGGAACTCGCCGTCAGTGTCCTCGCCGAGGTAATTCTTATAGCTGAAAGTTGTTATGCCGTTGGTGTCGAGAACCTCTCCGGTTGCGGGGCTGTAGTCTTCGAGAATGCCGACCTTGTACATCATGATGGGGTTGTCGCCCTCACGAACGCTGCCGACGGTCCAGCTGATGGAACGGGTTGCCGCGTCATAAACCGCGCTGCCCTGACTGATATAAATATCCGCATTGCCGGCATCGTAAACTGCCTTGTCGGTGGTGATAACGGGAGCGGAGCCGCTGAAGCTGAGCTGAACATGTTCGCCCATGGGATCGTTGACAACGCCGTTACGTGCAGCGATCGCAATGCTGCCCGCAATGGATGTGAAAGCGGTGGTCAGCTTTTCTTCAACATTGTCGGCTGAAGCGATTGCGTAGTAATCCTTGGTTGCATCGGTTGCACAGGTCTTAAGGGTGTTTTCGCCGTTAGTGCCTGCCTGCAAAGCAACGGAATAGATGGTTGTTCCTGCTGCTTTTGCCTGATTTGCTTCCCAAATGGTTGCAACGCCGTTGTTGGTTCCGCTCGTGGTCGTATACGTGCCGTCAAGGTTATAAACGCAGTTTACCGTTGTCGATTTGCCATGCTCGGGACAGGTTACTGTAACATTGGCGTTATATTCCATGGTAAAGCTGTTTCCCTGACCGATAACCGAACTGTAATCGGGAGCAAATGCACCGATATTTGTGATTTTGCCGCCGCTAGGACAACTCCAACCCAACAAAGAATTGCAATTTGCATACGTTGCCGCCGCAGCAAACGGGTGACTGAAAGTTGCTTCACCGTCGGAAAGAATGACGATGTTTTTGAGTCCTGCGGAGCTTGTGTTCAACAGCTCCTGAGCCTTGTGGATACCCGCCTGCTGGTTGGTGCCGCCGTTTGCATATGTTGCCGCATCAACAGCCGCCTCAAAAGCAGAAAGCTCGGTCGCATCGTAAAAATGACCGTTATTATATGCAGCTGCGGTGTCAATAAAAGTTACAATCGCAATTCGCGTTGAGCTGCCGTCAGCAAGAAGCTTCTGCCCGAAAGCTTTAGCCGCTTTGTGAGTATTTGTAAGCTTAGTGCCTTCCATACTGCCGGAGCAGTCAATAACCAACACAACGTCAGATGTTGTTTCGAAGTTTTTGCCCTGAATGCCGAGGGTAACTTCCCAGAGATTCTCCGCGCCTTCAACTGCGGCGGCGTCTTTGTCGAGCTTTATGGAGCCCTGCGCCGGCCAAACGGGCTGCGTGCCGCCCGCTGCTTCGCCTTCCGCCGAAACGACGGAGAACGCTGAGAACACAGTCAGCATCATCAGCATTGCCATGAAAAAGGCAGAGATGCGTTTGAGTTCTTTCATTAATAAGTGCCTCCCATTAATAATATTTTGCACACATGTGCTGCACTGCGGCGCAAAACTTGCCTCGCAGCGCGGCGGGATCGGGAAACTGCCCTGTTCCCGCATATGCAATGCAGCCATGCATGACTGTATAAAGCTGCCGCAGCGCACGAATCTTTTGAATCAGCCCGTTCCGCATTCGGATGATGCTTCCGCACAGGCGAAACATGCTTAACGAAACCGAAACGGCACTGAATGTTAATGCTCCGTGCAGCTGCAAATACAGCATTATATTTTGTTTAACGTCTCAATCCGAACCCCGCATCCTCTTCCGTTCCCCCCGGTTCGTTGTCGGATGATTCCCGCCGTACACAAAAATACGCACCGACGGGTGTTTTCTTTCAAATCAGCATTCCGCAAGCACACATATTATACATTGAATACAGACGCATGTTTTAATCTGAATCCTTTCAAATCGGACTGCGCACTGATTTATCGGCTTCTGTGATTGAATTTTGCTGCGGGAAAAAACGCTGTGAGTCGTGCAGGATCGCCGCAGTTCATTTGACATATCCAGTGTATCACGCTGTTTTCAGTTTGTCAACACCTAATCATCTGAATTTACCTGCTTTCTTTTGCCGAATTTGGCAGAAAACTGTCCTTTTGTGCTTGCGTTGTGCATTTTTCCGTACTGAGATTATTTTTTCATGTTTAAGACACATTTTTGCCGTATTTTGTTTAACGACTCTGTTTTATATCAGCACTTTGCGTTCCGTGCGCACATATGATTCCGGCTTCAAATATATTTGTTTTTCGGTGTTCCTGCGGGCAAAATATGCTTGCAAACCGTTCACGGCCATGGTATAATGGCTCGGTATGAAATAACTCACCCGTGCGGATTTTCGGGGCTGTGCCGCTCTGCGGTTCTCCGGAAAGATGATGCACGGGGCGGAAATAAAAACAGGAGGTTTTAGTTATGTCAGTTATTTCTATGAAGCAGCTTTTGGAAGCAGGCGTACATTTCGGTCACCAGACCCGCCGTTGGAATCCGAAGATGAAGGAATACATCTTCACCGAGCGCAACGGTATCTACATCATCGACCTTCAGAAAACCGTAAAAAAGATTGACGAAGCCTACAATTTCGTTCGCGATGTTGCGATGAACGACGGCACCGTTCTTTTTGTCGGCACCAAGAAGCAGGCTCAGGAGAGCATCGAACAGGAAGCAAAGCGCTGCGAAATGTTCTATGTCAACCAGCGTTGGCTCGGCGGTCTTCTCACCAACTTCAAGACCATCCAGACCCGTATTGCAAAGCTCAACCAGATCAACAAAATGGAAGCGGACGGCGATTTTGATCTTCTCCCCAAGAAGGAAGTCATTCAGCTCTGCGCTCTTCGTGAAAAGCTCATGAAGAACCTCGGCGGTATCAAAGAAATGAAGAAACTGCCCAGCTGCATGTTCGTTGTTGACCCCCGCAAGGAGCATATCGCCGTTATGGAAGCACGCAACCTCGGTATCCCCATCGTTGCAATCGTTGACACCAACTGCGATCCCGATGATGTTGACTATGTTATCCCCGGCAACGACGACGCAATCCGCGCTGTCAAGCTCATCGCTTCCAAGATCGCCGATGCAGTCCTTGAAGGCAAGCAGGGCGAACAGATGACCGATGCCGCTGTTGATGCAACCATCGACAACGATGCTGCCGACGAAGCAGATAACTTCTAATCCAATCATTCAACCATGATTTTTCCGCGGAGAAAGCCCGCCGGGCTTCCTCCGCTCGAACGTAACATTGACTAAACGCGGGCAAATATCAGACCGTTCCGCGCCCGATTCCCGTGTTGGTCAACGTTTGCATTATAACTACAGGAGGATAATTTAATGGAATTCACCGCTAAAGACGTAATGGCTCTGCGCGAGCGTTCCGGCGCAGGCATGATGGACTGCAAAAAGGCACTCAAAGAGTGTGACGGCGATATTGAAAAGGCTCTCGACTATCTGCGCGAGAAGAGCCTTGCTGCATCCGCAAAGAAGGCTTCCCGCATTGCGGCAGAAGGTATTGTTGACTGCTTCGTTTGTGAAAAATGCGGCGTCGGCGTCATCATCGAAGTCAACTGCGAAACCGACTTTGTTGCAAAGACCGACGATTTCAAAAACCTTGTTGCTTCCCTTGCAAAGCATGTTGCAAAGAAGAATCCCGCTTCCGTTGAAGATATGATGGCTCAGTCCTTCTCCGAAGACGAGAGCAAGACCGTCAGCGACGTTATCAACGGCGCAGTTGCAAAGATCGGCGAAAAGATCACCATCCGCCGCTTCAATCGCGTTGAAGGCATCGTTGATACCTATGTCCACCTCGGCGGCAAAATCGGCGTACTTCTTCAGATCAGCAACAACGAGTTCCCCGCTGTTGCACACGATGTCGCAATGCAAATCGCGGCTGCAAAGCCCACCTGCCTCCGCAAGGAAGACTGCGACCAGGCCGAACTCGAGCATGAGCGCGAGATTCTCCGCGAACAGGCAAAGAACGATCCCAAGCCCAAGCCCGCTGCAATCATTGAAAAAATGGTTGAAGGCCGCATCGAGAAGTATTATAAGGAAGTCTGCCTGCTTGAGCAGCCCTTCGTTAAGAACCCCGATGAGAGCGTTTCTCAGATGATCAACGGCAGGTTCGAAGTCATCGGCTTCACCCGCTACGAAATGGGCGAAGGTCTCCAGAAGCGCACCGAAGACTTTGCGGCAGAAGTTATGGCTCAGACCAAAAAGGCATAAGTTTGCTTTAAAATCCGCTGTTTATTCCCTAATTGAATAAACTTTGCGCTTAAACAGGCACCCCGCAGCAAGCTGCGGGGTGCCTGCTGTTTAATCCCAACACAGTGTTCTAAACCCCCTATTGTTGCGGCAGCAACCCAAACCCTTGAATGAAATTGAATTCCGAAATGAATTTA
>OHOZ01000541.1_pt1 | contig 22774 bp, 26 predicted proteins | sample 1569931 | NCBI WGS metagenome assembly OHOZ01 (sample SAMEA3879572, study PRJEB24766) | human gut metagenome | biome: human-associated habitat; feature: feces | place: USA | collected 1985/1987
TATGTAACTGCGCATATTCCATGCTCTGCAAAGCGCTTTCTTCGACCGTCGCCGGGCGATGCACGGCTCGGTCATACAACGATGCCTCCGTGAGCTCCGACTGCTCATAGTGGCGATCTACCTCGTTCAGATAGGAGAGATCGTCCAACTCAAAGGAATCGAACAGTGTAAATACGGCAGCACTGATCTCAAAATGATGTCGATTGCCTTGCCCGTCCGAAAAGGTCAGCCAATGGCGGCCGTCCTCGGTCGTGCCGATGGTGTAGGGATTGTATTTGTCCTTTCTTCGTTTCGGATGGTTTCCATCCATAGCATTATCCTCCGTTTCGATTTGAATTTGGGAAATTCAAATCGGACGGAGGGCTGCGGCAGCCTACGCTGCCACACAAAAGGCGCAGATATAGCAAAACGCACCTGCAAAGCAGCAGAAGCCGCAATGCAAGTGCGTTTAATTCATTATTGTAATGACATAGCCGTTCAGCATCAAGGGATGAGCAGAAATCAAGTTGAATAATTGATGCAAGCGATGGATCAAGCACCTGATGTTTTTGCCATGCTTTCAGGATAATCCTCATTGTCCGGCCACAACAGCGAAAGCATCTTTCAAATCGGCATCATGTTTTTGATATACACCGCAAGGTGACAATCATTTTATGGATTTCCGCAGCCATATCATTGAAGGTATAAAACATCAAGTCACCAAAATGGGCTCTAAACTGCAAGCGAATCTTTTGGTATATGGCACTGTCGGTCATTTTCCTTGTGCAAATAGGTGATGCAACGGATCAGTGAATCAACTTACCGTCCTTCATAGGTGACGGTATCTTGCAGTTTTCTGTTCGGGCCGTACACGCCATCCGTCCAAGTGATGATACCGCGCCGCTGCGAATTTCTTTTTTCGGCTGTAATGGTGACGGTATCGCTCGGCGCATCGTCCGCCGTGATGGTCAGCGTGTTTCCGCTGACGGAAAAGCGGATACCAGAAGCGTTTGCCGAGAACACATAATCAGAGAGCACGCCGTTTGTGTCGGTCAGCGTGGCGGTGAAGGCTTCGCCGCTCCATTCAAGCCCAATATTCCGGGCTTTTCCCGCAGATTTTGCAAGAAAGCTCGGTACCTTGGAATGGCGCTGAACGCTTGCCGCAATGGAATTGTAATAGCTCATGATCTGACTGTACAGCGGGTGGTTCGTGCTGATCTGCTCCACGATGGCGCTTTTGCCGCCCGTGCTGACCTTGTTGAAATCGGCATCACGCTCACCAACGACCGTTTCCCAAATCAAAAGCTGGGTTGCAACGGCATGAGCCAGCTTGTCGCCGCCATCATTCTGTGAGCGCCAAGAGGTCGAGATCGTCCCCATGTAACCATACTGAAAAATACGGCCGATGAACAGCTTAATATCATCGGGAGAAATGGTGCTGTTATAGGACGACGGGTATTCATCCCAGAAATCCTCGCCCTTTTTCGTAAAGGTGTTGCCCGTCTGCTGCGGCACGCCGGGTTCGATGCAGTAGCAGATATTGCCCTCATACGACCCCATTGCCCGGATCGTCGTAAAACGGGATGTTGCCGTAGACCAGCCGTTCATAAAGCTCAGGCTGTCGTGTCCCCACTCGCCGCCGTAGTTGGCATCGCCGTCACGGGGATAGGAGATAAGATATACTTCGTCGGTTTCTTCTGCTGCAAATGCGGTCGTTCCCATGCCAAACAGTGTGGTAACGCACATCAGCATCGCAAGAAACAGCGACAGCGTTCGTTTGAATTTCTGCGTTTTCATTGAGTAACCTCCTTGAAATGAAAAAACGCACCGTGTTTCTCGGTGCGTTCCTCGGTAAATATTTGGTTTTCAGGCATAGCCGATATACAGGTCGTATTTCCCGTCGGAGCGTGCCTCCGCCCATATCCACACATCGGTTATATCGTCGATCACATTCTGCATGATGTCCGCCAGCGTGACGGGCAGCTCATCCGGCTTCGGGTAGCCGAGAGAGAGGGTCAAAGAGCCTTGTGCGTCTGCGTCAATGAGCAGTACCCGTTTGTTCTGCTGAGCAAGTCCGATGCCAAAGTTGGCGGTGGTCGTGGCTTTGCCCACGCCGCCTTTTTGGTTCGTCACCGCAATCACTTTGCAATTCGCCATATGGCTTCCTCCTTTGCATAAATTTAGCAGCCTGCGGCGAAGCAGACGGCTATGTAATATTAGGAACGATATGAATTCGAATGGTTGTAAAAACGAGTTGATATTATTCCGATAATGTGTTATACTATAAGCATAAGCGAAAAGAAAATGTTATGTAGGCGGTGAACGCAATGGAATATATGAAAGTCACACAGGCTGCGGAACAATGGGGTATTTCTGACCGTAGGGTTCGTATTCTGTGCCAGCAGGGAAAAATTGAGGGCGTTATTCAAAAAGGGCGCTCCTATCTCATACCGTGCAATGCTGTAAAGCCGATTGACGGGCGCACCCTCCGTCATAAAACGGTATCGAAACAATATTTGCCGATGCTCTCCCGTACCGACAGTATAAAGGAACAGTTAGATCAGCGTCGCCCACTTACGACAGGTGAATTACAGCGATTGCAGGAAGAATTTTTGGTTGAATACACCTACAACTCAAATGCAATCGAGGGAAATACGCTGACCTTACAGGAAACTGCGCTTGTTTTAGAGGGAATTACGATCGATCGAAAACCGCTGAAAGATCATTTAGAAGCCGTCGGACATAAGGACGCATTCCTTTATGTTCAAGACTTGGTGAAAGAAAAAGCTCCTTTTTCGGAGAGCATTATCAAACAGATTCACACGCTGGTTTTGATGGATCGACCGGAGGATCGCGGCGTTTATCGACGGATTCCTGTTAAAATTATGGGCGCATATCATACGCCGCCGGAGCCAGTTGTTGTTCCGGAACAGATGGAAAAGCTCGTAAAAGAGTTTTCAAAGAAAAAACTGCACCCGATTGAGAGTGCAGCGCTGTTTCATTTGAAATTTGAGGGTATTCACCCCTTTGTGGACGGCAACGGCCGCACAGGGCGTTTGATATTGAACCTGTTTCTTATGCAGAATGGCTATCCACCTATCAATGTGAAATTTGCAGACCGCAAACGGTATTATGAAGCATTTGATAGTTATTATCGTGATAACGATGCGGGGACTATGGTTCGATTGATTGCCGAATATGTAGAAGAAAGGCTAATCAGGTATATAGAAATTACGAATTAGGGAGGAATAGAAAATATGAGCACCATTGGTAAAGCCACGCTACAGTCAGACGAAAACGGTTTGGTTACGCTTCAATGCGATAGGTGTAAAAGCAGATTCAAAATGGATTGTACTTATTTGAATGATGAACTGAGCGGGGATATTTGTTGCCCTGTATGTGGAATATCAGAAGCGTTAAATACATTTTGGCCTGAAGAAGTTGTTGAAGAAGCTCAAAAAATAGCCATAGCCGAAGCAGAGCAAATGATTGCGAATGCTTTCAAAGGACTAAATTCCAAATATATAAAGGTTAAAACGAGTCCAGTGCAAAAGGTTAATACCGATATTAAATTTAAGAATCGTGATTATGATATGCAAATCATTCGTGTAGGCTGCTGCAAAAAAGAAATTGGGCTTATGCCGGCAGATATTACAGCAGGCTTTTATTGCCCTTACTGCGGGAGGATTGTAAAATGAGTTATACAAGTTACGAAATTCAAGACATTTCTTCGGAATATCGCAATATTGCTCGTCGTTTGAGCAGAACCGACTATTCCCAATGCGATGCAAATTTGAAAAGATTTATGAGTGTTATTCAATCCAACTCACTAATCAGTGATTTTCTTGCTGAAAAGAATACGACGACATACGATATTGAACAAATCATCAAATCGCGCGGCTGGTTAAATCCTTTTGTGATAAGCGCTGATGTATGCGAAGAAATATCTTTGGAATATCAGCTTCTTTCATATGCGATTGAGAATTTTGATGGAGATTTTACTCGTTTATATGGAGGATGTAATTATACAAGTGCAAAATCCACTAGAAATGATGAAATGCAAAAATTTATAGAGCATATTATTGACCCGTTCATAGATCATATCAGCGAACATCTGCGTCGTTGCTACGAAAAAGCAGTAAGGGAGGAATCCAAAAATATGCCTATTCAGACTGGCGGAATTACCGCAAATTATTCTACCGTTGTTGTTGGTAGTAATGTTGATGGAGCTATTTCAACCCACAATGTAATCAATAGTGAAACAGAAAAAGACGCTATCGAACTCATTTCGGTAATTAAGGAAACTCTGAATAATGAAGCCCTTGATGATAAAAATGATATTCTTGAAATACTCCAGCAAATCGAAGAAGACATACATGCAAAGCAAGCGCCCAAGAAAGGATTTCTTTCAGCCCTGAAATCACTTTGTTCTGGAAGTGCGGCTGTCGCTTCGTTAGTTACTGCGTTGATAAAGTTATTTACTGCTACATAAGAAAGGGCCGTTTGCTTTTGCAAACAGCTCTCCACTCAAATCCTTGCTTTTAACTTTTTGCTGTACTCTAAGTAATCGTAACTCATTACATAATCGATCGCGCAGGCTTTTGGTATAAGGTATGTACATCTGATATAAAAGTGTTTGGCCTTGTTTGCTCGCATTATTTTTCGGGCTGTGCTGTCACCGATACCGCCCAGCATGGCTTGAAATTCGGGCAAGGTGACAACATCAAGATAGGCGGTAAAAAGTTTTTCACAGTGTGTGCGTATCCTCATAGCGATACCTCCTTATCAGATTTTACTTGCATACGCTCAGCGGAATAATTTCCCGAATCCGCAGTTTTTCACGGATGACGGATTTTCGGGTACGACCTTCGACCGACCGAGTTTTATTCAAATGGAGAACTTGGTGGAACAGGGCGTGGTAAACACCATTATCGTAAAGGATTTGAGTCGCTTTGGCAGAAACTATCTCGATGTGGGTAATTACCTTGAAATCAAGTACCCAACGCTGGACGTAAGGTTCATTGCCATTCAGGAAAATGTCGATACCCTGAAAGAAACAGGCACAGAGATGATGCCATCCGCCCGACAGCAACGGGCAGGACAAGTCTGTTCTCCGGCAAAGTGTTCTGCGCTGATTGCGGCTCAAAACTCCACTTCTGTGCTGCCAAGAGTTTGAACGCCAATCAGGAGCATTACCGTTGTGCCAACTACAAAAGCGGCAGAGGGAGTTGTCATATACATTTTATATGTAATGTTGTACTTGAAAAAATCGCACTTGAAGCAATCAACAGCTTAGCGGACTTCGTAAGGTGCTATGAGCCGGTATTCCTATATCTAATGGCACAAAAGGACATTGTATCTAAACGGACAGAAACCTCTAAACTTAAAACTGCCATTGAAAGCGGAAAACGGCGTATTCAAGACCTTGACAAGCTGATAGAGCGTATCTATGAAGATCAAGTCCTCGGTAACATCTCTGCCGAACGCTATGCAAGAATGTCGGTCAATTACGAAAACGAGCAGCGCACCCTTATCAATAAGGTGGCAGAGGACGAAAAGAAACTCGCCTGCATTGAACAGACGAGCCTCGACTTGAAAACCTTATTGAAGGTTCTGCGAAGCAGTACATCCTTTGAAGAATTGACACCAACCCTTGTGAACTCTCTGATCCGCAGGATTGAGGTTCATAACAACGACAAATCAAGCGGTCGTTGCTATGTGAAGGTAGATATCTACTTCACGGCTATCGGATTGATTGACATTTCCACGGAGGACGAAATCAAAAGTCTTATGGCTAAAATCAAAGCAAACCCGCAGGAATACAGGCTTACCGCCTGAAAAAGAGAAAACGGTGTAACCCCGATTGTGGGGTTGCACCGTATCCCTGCCGAAAAACGTCCTTATGGGGCTTTGGCTAACGCAGCACCCTGTTTTTTTCGGGCATCTGTTGTCATTTCCGCGCGTTTCCGTTATAATAATGGTATTGACTCAGAGAGGACAGGCATCATGCAACTGAAACTGCTCGCCGTCGGTGATGTGGTCGCCACCGCCGGTCTGGATTATCTGACGGCCACCCTCCCCCGCCTGAAGTGGGAGAAACAGATCGATTTTTGTGTGGTCAACGGGGAAAACACCGCCGTTCTGGGGCTGCTGCCCCGGCAGGCAGAGGAAATTTTCAACGCCGGCGCGGATGTGATCACCATGGGCAACCACACCTGGGGCAAGCGCGAGCTGATCCCCTATATGGAAGAAACGAAGGGCATCCTGCGCCCGGCCAATCTCCCGCCGCAGCAGCCCGGCGTCGGCTGGGACGTGTTCGAAACGCGCTTCGGCAGCATTGCGGTGATCGACCTGATCGGCCGCTGCGGGATGGACTACACGCCGGACAACCCCTTCCTTCTGGTGGAGAAAATCCTGCCAAAACTGCACACGAAGCTGATCTTCGTCGAGCTGCACGCCGAGGCGACCTCGGAAAAGCTCGCCATGGGTTGGATGCTCGACGGCCGCGTCAGCGCCGTCTGGGGCACGCACACCCATGTGCAGACCGCCGACGAGCGCGTGCTGCCCCGCGGCACCGGCTATCTGACCGATCTTGGCATGACCGGTCCGCGCGATTCCGTGCTCGGCATCCGGCCGGAGCTTTCCATTCAGAAGTTCCGGGGCGACCTGACGCGCCGCTATGAGCCGGCGCCCGGCCCGCGCAAGCTGGAGGGCTGCATTTTTACCGTCGACGCCGGCAGCGGCCGCTGCGTCGGTACAGAAAGGGTGAGCCTGCATGATTAGACTGCTGCACGCCGCGGACTTTCATCTGGATTCCGCATTCTCCGCGCTACCGCCGGAGCGCGCGGCCGAACGCCGTCAGGAGCAGCGCTTCGCTTTGCAGGCGCTCAGCGCCCTTTGCCGCGAACGCGGCTGCGACGCGGTGCTGCTCTCCGGCGACCTGTTCGACAGCGCCCGCATCTACCGCGACACGCTCGACGCGCTGCGCCGCTTCTTTGCCGACTGCGGCGCGGAGGTGTTCATCGCCGCGGGCAACCACGACTATCTCTCCCCCGGCTCGCCCTATCTGACGGAGGCATGGCCGGAAAATGTCCACATTTTCCCCGCGCAGGAGATCTCCTGCGTTTCCGTGGAGCGCCTGCATCTGAATGTCTACGGCGCATCCTTCACCGCACCGGAGGCGCCCGCGCTGCTGGAGGGCTTCCGCGTTTCCGACCCGCAGGCCGTCAACGTGATGGTGCTGCACGGCGACACGCAGCCCGCCTCGCCCTATGACTCCGTCACCTCCGCGCAGATCGCCGCCTCCGGGCTGGACTATCTGGCACTGGGGCATATCCACGCCGCCGGTTTCGTCAAGGCCGGGAAAACGCTCTGCGCATGGCCGGGCTGCCTGATGGGGCGCGGCTTTGACGAATGCGGTCAGAAGGGCGCGCTGCTGGTGGAGCTGGACGGCACCTCCTGCCGGACGGAATTTCTGCCCGTGCGGACGCGCCGGTATGAAATTTTGCAGGTAGAAGCGGGAGACGATCCCCTCGCGGCCGTGCTCGCTGCGCTGCCGCAGGGCGCGCAGGAGGACTGCTATCGCATCCTTTTCACCGGCGAGAGCGAGGGGCTGGATCTGCATGCGCTTTCGCGCGCGCTCGCGCCGCGGTTTTACAGTCTTTCCCTCCGCGACTGCACGATTCCGAAAACGGAACTCTGGGCGGGCTGCGGGGAGGACACCCTGCGGGGACATTTTCTTCTGGAACTCAAGCGCCGCTACGACGGCGCGGACGAACCCACGCGCCGCATCCTCGCGCAGGCAGCCCGGCTGACCCTTGCGCTGATGGACGGCAGGGAGGTCACACTATGATCATCAAAAAAATGCGCGCTTCCTTCGGCAAGCTGCACGGGGAGCTGACGCTGCACGAGGGGATGAATCTCCTCTGCCTGCCGAATGAGGCCGGCAAGTCCACGTGGAGCGCGTTCCTGCTGGCAATGCTCTACGGCATCGACACCTCCGAGCGCGCCGGAAAGGCCAATCAGGGCCTGCCCGCCAAGGAGCGCTACCGCCCGTGGGACGGCAGCCCCATGCAGGGCGCGGTCGAGCTGGTCTGGCGCGGTCGGGAGATCACCATCGAGCGCACGACCGCCGGGCGCATCCCCATGGGCGTGTTTCGCGCCTATGAGACCGCCGGCGGCGCGCCCGTGCCGGAGCTGACGGGGGAAAACTGCGGGAAGCTCCTGTGCGGTGTGGAGCGCTCGGTGTTTGAGCGGACCGCCTTTATCCGTCAGCTCGGCATGACCGTGACGGAGGACGCCCAGCTGGAGCAGCGGCTCAATGCGCTCGTCACGACCGGCGAGGAGGGCAAATCCTACTCTCAGTTGGAAAAAGAGCTGAAAAATCTGAAAAACAAGTGCTCCTACCGCGGAAGCGGACAGATCCCGCGCCTGAACGCGCGGATCGCGGAGCTGGAAGAACGCCTTGCGCAGCTTCACGCGGCGCAGGATGAGGCGATGGTGCTCGCCGCGCAGCGCGAAGCCGCGCAGGAGCAGAAAAACCGCATGGACGCGCTGAAGGCGCGGGTCGACCGCGCGCAGAGCGCCCACCGCCGCGCCGGCTTTGAGGAGCTCAACAACCGGGTGCAGGCGCAGGAGCTGCTGTGCCGCCGTCTGGAGGAAGGCTGTGCCGGTCTGCCGGACGAAGGCGAACTGCACCGCCTGCAAAAGCAGCTTGACGCCGAACAGGATGCCCTGCGCACTGCGCAGATGGAAGCCGCCTTCGGCGCAAGCGAGGTGGAAAAGCCCGCCGCGCCGCAGGGCTTTTCGGGTCTGAGCGCAGAAGCCGCCCGGCAGCAGGCGGCGCAGGACATCGCGGAATACCGGCAGCTTCGCGAAGCGCAGCCGCCGAAAAAGCTGCTGCCGCTGCTTTTGTGCCTGCTGGCGGTCGCCGCGGGCGCGGGGATGTTCTTCGTGCAGCGCTGGACAGGTCTTGCCCTTGCGGGCGCGGGAATGGCCGCACTGATCGTCGTGCTGATTTTCCTGAGCCACCGCAGTGCAAAGGTGCAGGAGCGCCGCCGCAGCGCCGAGCTGATCCCGCTGCGCTATGGCGTGAAAACCTGCGATGAGATTTCCGCGCAGGCGGCGTCCTACGCGTCTACCATGGAAGAATATGCGGAGAAAAAGGCGGATTCCGACGCGCAGAAGGCGGCCTACGCCGCCGAGATCGACCGCATCCGCGCGCGCATCGACGGACTTGTCGCGCAGGTGCGCGCCTTTGCACCGGAGTGCGGCGACGCGGCTTCCTGCCGCGAGGCCGTTTCCACGGCGATCCGCGCGCGGGAGCGTCTGACCGCCGAATGCCGCACGCGCGACGCCATGCGCCAGCAGAGCCAGTCCATGCGGCTGCTGCTCGGCAGCGAGGAGGCCGGGCAGGAGGACGCGGAGGCGCTGCGCTACGACCCGCAGGAGGTGGCGCGCCGTCAGGAGCAGGCCGCGCAGGACCTCGCGCAGATCAACGCGCGCCTGTCGCACAAACGCGGGCAGATCTCCATGCAGGGCGACGCCGTGGCGATGCAGGCCGAGCTGGAGCAGCTTTCCGAGCAGCTTGCCGCCGCGCAGGACACCGACCTTGCACTGGACTATGCGCTCGCCGCGCTGAAAAACGCGGATGAGGCGCTGCGCTCCCGTTTCTCCCCGCAGATCACCGCCGAGGCGGGTGCGATCCTCTCCGAGCTGACGGATGGGAAATATCCCAACGTCCTTTTGCAGCCGGATATGCGCCTGTCGGTGCGGGAGGAGGACGGAACGGTCATGCGGCCCGCCGCCGCCATGAGCTGTGGCACGGCCGACCAGATGTATCTGGCGCTTCGGCTGGCCATGTGCCGCCGTCTGCTGCCGCCGGACGCGCCGCTGATCCTCGACGACGCTCTGGTGAATTTTGATGACGCGCGCATGAAGCTGGCCATGCGGCTGCTGCGCCGTGAGGCGGAGTCGCGGCAGATCCTGCTGTTCTCCTGCCACCGCCGGGAAAGCGAGGCGTGAGTATGTACTTTGATTCCCATGCCCATCTGGATGACCCCCGCTTCGATGCCGACCGCGAGGAGATCTTCGCCGTGCTGGCGCAGCAGGGGCCGGTCATGAACGTCGGCTGCGACCTGCCCTCCTCCGAGGCAAGCGTCGCGCTGGCGCACAAATATTCCTTTGTCTATGCCGCCGTCGGCAGCCATCCGGACGATGCGGCCAATGTGGACGGCCGGCTGCTGGATGCTTACCGCCGCCTGTGCGCGGATGCGCGTGTGCGCGCCATCGGCGAGATCGGTCTGGATTATCACTATGAGGATGTGCCGCGGGCGCAGCAGATCATCGCCTTTGAGCAGCAGCTTGAGCTGGCCGAGGCACTGGGCCTGCCGGTCATCGTCCACGAGCGCGAGGCGCACGGCGATGCGATGGACATCCTCCGGCGGCATCCGGACGTGCGCGGCGTGTTCCACTGCTTCTCCGGTTCAAAAGAGATGGCGCTCTGGCTGGTCGAGCGCGGCTGGTACATCGGCTTCACCGGCGTGCTGACCTTCAAGAACGCCCGCCGCGCCGTGGAAGCGGCGCAGGCGCTGCCGCTCGACCGCATCCTCATCGAAACGGACTGCCCCTATATGGCGCCGGAACCGTACCGCGGCCGCCGCAATGACAGCCGCTATGTTCCGCTGGTCGCGGCAAAGCTGGCGCAGCTCCGCGGCCTGACGCAGGAGGAGGCCGGCCGCATCACTGCAGAAAACGCCATGCGCCTTTTCGGTATTGAAGCATAAAAGGACTCCGTTTCCATTAGGAAACGGAGTCCTTTTCAGCTTGTCAAAAAAGTCCTTTTGGACTTTTTTGACAAGCTGCCTACAAAATTGCAAAATCAATATTTGTAGTATTATTTTGCAATTTTGATCGCTGCGGCGGGTTATTGAACGCGAAAGGGAACCCTGACGGTTCCCTTTCACACTATTCTTCCCTCCGAAACTTTCGGCTGGATAGGTTTTTTGACAGTCTGCTTTTATCAATCGGTCAGACCATGCGGCAGCTCTCGCAGCTTTCGCAGTCCGGGAATTTGGAGTGGTCGTATGCAATGCCGTTGCGGTCGTAATAATCCTTGACTGCCGACTTGATGGCCTCCTCCGCAAGCACGGAGCAGTGCAGCTTATGCGCAGGCAGACCGCCCAGCGCATCGACGACATCCTTGTTCGTCAGCGCGAGCGCCTCGTCGATGGTCTTGCCCTTGATCATCTCCGTTGCGATGGAGCTAGAGGCAATGGCGCTGCCGCAGCCAAAGGTCTCAAACTTCACGTCCTCAATGACACCGTCCTTGATCTTCAGGTACATTTTCATAATATCGCCGCACTTGGCGTTGCCGACCTCGCCGACGCCGTCGGCATTGTCAATGCTGCCCACATTGCGCGGGTGCATGAAATGATCCATTACCGTTTCCGTATACAAAGCCATTTTCCGTTCCTCCTTACAGAATGAATTGCTTTTTGCCGCTGACCAGATCTTTCCACATCGGGGACATATTGCGCAGATACTCCACGATCTGCGGGACCTCGGCCAGAATGTGATCCATTTCTTCTTCGGTGTTCCACTCGCACAGGCTCAGCCGCAGCGAGCCGTGCGCGACCTCGTGCGGGCGGCCAATGGCCAGCAGCACGTGGCTGGGGTCGAGCGAACCGGAGGTGCAGGCGCTGCCGGAGGACGCGCAGATGCCCTTCGCATCCAGAAGCAGCAGCAGGCTCTCGCCCTCAATGCCCTCAAAGCAGAAGCTGACATTGCCGGGCAGACGGTTCACCGGGTCGCCGTTGAGCGCACAGTGCGGGATCTCGGACAGCCCCGCGATCAGCTTATCGCGTAGGGCGGAAACCTTCTGCGCGTTTTCTTCCATGTGGTCGACCGCCTCACGCAGCGCTGCAGCCATACCCATGATGGCGGGGATGTTCTCCGTGCCGGCGCGCTTGCCGCGCTCCTGCGCGCCGCCCTCGATCAGGCTCGTAAGTACGATCCCCTTGCGGGCGTACAGCACGCCGATGCCCTTCGGGCCGTGGAACTTGTGCGCCGACAGCGACAGCATGTCCACCTTCTGCGCCTGCACGTCGATGGGCAGATGGCCCGCCGCCTGCACCGCGTCGGTGTGGAACAGCACGCCGCGCTCGCGGCAGACCGCGCCGATCTCCGCAATGGGCAGAATGGAGCCGATCTCGTTGTTGGCGTACATCACCGTGACGAGGCAGGTGTCCTCGCGGATGGCGTCGGCTACCTGCTGCGCCGTGACCGTCCCAATGGGGCCGACGGGCAACAGTTCGACCTCAAAGCCCTCTTTCTCGAGCTTTTTTAGTGTATGCAGCACCGCGTGGTGTTCAAACGCGGTGGATATGATGTGCTTTTTTCCTTTGCGCTCGCCGATGCGGGCGGCGGAGAGGATTGCCTGATTGTCTGCCTCGCTGCCGCCGGAGGTAAAATAGATCTCCCGCGGGGTGCAGTTCAGGCACTGTGCGACCGCTTCACGGGCGCTTTGCAGTGCCTCCGCGGCACGCTGGCCGACGGAATGGAGGCTGGAGGGGTTGCCATAGATCTCGTCCATATAGGGAAGCATGGCTTCAATGGCTGTGCGGCTCATTTTTGTTGTGGCCGCATTGTCCGCATAAACCTGCATATTGATTCCTTCTTTCGTGCTATCTGCAATAAACATATTTATTTACTAGGTTTAATTGCATTATACTCCGAAAAGCATACTTTGTCAATAGGCTTTCAGATCGCGTTTCGATTTTCGTGCACAAGATCTTCCAGACTCACACCGTCGAGATAGTTGTTGATGAGCGTTTCCAGATTTTCCCACATGAAAAGCGTCTCGCACTTGCAGGCGCGGGGGCAGGGATTCTCGCCGCCCTCCAGGCAGGAAACGGGCGCAAGCGAGCCCTCCGTCAAGCGCAGGATCTCACCCACGGAATAGTCCTTGAGCGCCCGGTTGAGACGGTAGCCGCCGCCTTTCCCGCGCATCCCCTCGACCAGACCGCCTTTGACCAGCACGGAAACGATGCTCTCGAGATATTTTTCGGAAATCTCCTGCTTTTTCGCAATGACCGGCAGGGAAAGATAGGTTCCCGGTTCCGCCTGCGCCAGCTCCAGCATCACGCGCAGCGCGTAGCGGCCTTTGGTAGAAACCAGCATAAAAATGCCTCCTTGCTTAGATAAACCTAGTATACCACCATGTTTTAGAAAATACAAGCCGCAAATCTTAAAAATCCCGCCGGGCTGTGCGCAGCCCGGCGGGTCGATGATTTATTCACAGCAGCTCATACAGCGGCGGCTGCCCCTCGTGCTGTGGGAGGTACCGCACCGAGCCGATGCGCGGCCCGGACACGCCGTATTTCGGAGAATAGCCGAATAAATCGACATAGCGGTCCAGATCGGCGCGCTCGGCCTGCATCGCGCGCAGCAGCTCCGCCGTCGCGCGGACATCGTCTATCGCGCGGTGGGAATTGCACACCTTCTCCTGCAGGCCATAGGCAAAGATGGCGTCGTTCAGGCGGTGGGGATAGGGGCGGCGGTCGCGGTAGACCGTCAGCACGTCCAGCTTTGGCTTCTCCCGCAGGATGCGCGCGTCGCCGTACTGCGCCAGAAAATAGTACAGGAACAGCAGGTCAAACTGCGCGTTATAGGCCGCGAGCATCGTTTCTCCGTCCAGAAGTTCGGCCAGCAGCGCGGCGAAGGCCTGCTTGGAGATGCCCTCTTCGCGGAGGACTTCGTCCGTAATGCCCGTCAGCGCGGTGATGCGCGGCGGCAGGCGGCGGTCGTCCCGGCGGCGGATAAATTCGTCTTCTTCGGCGGTGACGGCGATCTGTCCGTCCTGCATCGCCAGCTTTACGGCGGCAAATTCGATGATCTCGTCCCCTGTGGGGCTCAGGCCGCTGGTCTCCGTGTCAAACACGAGGACCGAACGGCAGCGGGAAAAGAGCGAAGCCGGCATCACTCGTAGAGCGGATACTTTTTCGTCAGCTCCGCGACGGCGGCGCGCACCTTCTCCTGCGTTCCGGGGAAGTCCACGGCGGTGTCATAGATGCACTGCGCAATGACCTTCATGTCCTCCGGCCGGAAGCCGCGCGTCGTGACCGCCGGGGTGCCGATGCGCACACCGCTGGTGACGAAGGGCTTTTCCGGGTCGTTGGGAATGGCGTTTTTGTTGACGGTGATATAGTTCTCATCCAGCCGCGCCTGCAATTCCTTGCCCGTGATGTGCAGCGGACGGAGATCGGCCAGCATCAGGTGATTGTCCGTGCCGCCGGAGACGAGGTCGAAGCCCTTTTCCAGCAGCGCCGCAGCCAGCGCCTTGGAATTCTCGACGATCTGGCGCGCATATTCCTTGAATTCCGGCTGGAGCGCCTCGCGGAAGCAGACGGCTTTGGCCGCGATGACGTGCATCAGCGGGCCGCCCTGCGTGCCGGGGAACACGGCGGAATTGATCTTCTTGGCAAATTCTTCCTTGCCCATGATAATGCCGCCGCGTGGGCCGCGCAGGGTCTTATGGGTCGTGGTGGTGACGATGTCGGCATAGGGCACGGGACTCATGTGCATCCCGCCCGCGACGAGCCCCGCGATGTGCGCCATATCCACCATGAGAAGGGCGCCGTTGCGGTGGGCGATGTCGGCAAAGCGTGCAAAGTCGATGGCGCGGGGATAGGCGGATGCGCCCGCAACGATCAGCTTGGGATGGTGCTCCTTTGCAAGGCGCTCCACCTCGTCATAGTCGATGCAGCCGGTGTCGGGGTCGACGCCGTAGGAAACGCTGTGGTAGACCTTGCCGGACTGGTTGGCGGGTGCGCCGTGCGTCAAATGGCCGCCGTTGGCAAGGCTCATGCCGAGAATGGTGTCGCCCGGCTGCAGGAGCGCGGCATAGACCGCCAGATTGGCCTGTGCGCCGCTGTGCGGCTGGACATTGACGAATTCCGCGCCGAACAGCTCCTTGGCCCGTGCAATGGCAAGGCGCTCGACCTCATCGACGACCTCGCAGCCGCCGTAGTAGCGCTTGCCGGGCAGGCCCTCCGCATATTTATTCGTCAGGACGGTGCCCATGCAGGCGATCACCGCCGGGGAAGCGATATTCTCCGAGGCGATCAGCTCAATGTTGCGTCTCTGGCGGCGCAGCTCCTGCTGCATCAGCGCGCCGATCTCGGGGTCGTACTGTTCTACAAAGTCGATGGTGGGGCACAGTGTTTTCATGGTTTTTTCCTCTTTCCTTCTGATGTGCTGCACAAAACAAAAAATGAGTGCAGCCAACTCCGGCGACACTCATACCTTCAGATGCCTGCACATCGGCAGGTCAGCCTCTGTCCTTTTGCCTGAGAGATTCGGCTTTCGCCTTGCACCTTCGGCACTCATAAATGAGATTCTCCAGAGATCCCTCGGCGGCTCGGTCCTTTCTCTCCTGAGAGCTTTACTCCTTCGGCTTGCCTGCGGCAACTTTCCCGAACCGCTTTATACGGGATAGTATTGATTTGTGCTTCTATTATAATACGTTTTCGTGAAATTGCAACCGTCACTTTCAATAATCCTGTATAAATATGTTCATACCGATTCTGCTTTTTTCACAAAAAAACCTGATTTTGACTTAAAATTCTCTTGCGCCCGCGTAGCATTTCCCGATGCATCATGCTATAATTAGCATATAGAAAAACGAAAAACACATGGATTGAGGTGATCGCGCTATGCCGCGTTCTTTTTTCGGCGGCGTCCATCCGAAAGGACATAAGGAATTATCGCGCGACGCAGCGCTGACGGTTTTTCAGCCGAAACTCGTCAGTATTGCGATGTCGCAGCACATCGGTGCGCCGTGCAAACCGCTGGTTGCCGTCGGCCAGCGTGTGACCGTCGGGCAGAAGGTCGGCGACGGCACGGGCCTTTGCGCGCCGGTACACGCCTCCGTTTCCGGCACCGTCGTCGCCGTGGAGGAACGACCGCATCCCGGCGGAACGCAGGTTCTGTCCGTTGTGATCGAAAATGACGGCCGGGATGACCTGTCGCCGGACATCCACCCGCGCGAATCCATCGGCGAGCTGGACGCGCAGGCGCTCATCGACATTCTCCGCGAGGCCGGCATCACCGGCATGGGCGGCGCGGGCTTTCCCACCTATTTCAAGCTCTCCTCGGGGCTTGGCAAGGTGGACACCGTGATCGTCAACGGTGCGGAGTGCGAGCCCTACATCACCGCGGACGACCGCCTGATGCGCCAGACCCCGGAGCGGGTCATGGGCGGCCTGCGGATCATCCGCAAGATCTTAGAGCCGGAGCGCACCGCTATCGGCATCGAGGCCAACAAGCCGGAGGCCATCGAAGCCATGCGCGCGGTACTGGAGGAGGGCGTGGAGCTGCTGCCGCTGCGTGTGCGCTACCCGCAGGGCGCGGAAAAGCAGCTCATCCAGTCCGTCACCGGGCGCTGCGTGCCCCCCGGCGGCCTGCCCGCCTCGGTTGGCTGCGCGGTGTTCAACGCGGCCACCTGCGCAGCGATCTACGACGCGGTCTATGCGGGGATGCCGCTGGTGCGTCGCGCCGTCACCGTGACGGGCGGCGCCATCGCCCATCCGGGCAACTTCATTGCCCCCATCGGCACGCCGTTTTCCGAGCTGATCGAGGCCGCAGGCGGCTTTGCCTGCACACCTTATAAAATTCTCTGCGGCGGCCCGATGATGGGCCTCGCCCAGTATACCATCGACGCCATGACCATCAAGGGCTGCAACGCCATCACCTGCCTTTCCGAAAAGGATCGCCGCGGGCAGGCCGCGCAGCACTGCATTCGCTGCGGCAAGTGCGTGGAAAACTGCCCGATGCACCTGATGCCGCTGTTTATGCACAAGGCGTCCGCCGCCGGAAAGCTGGAGCGGCTGAAGGAGCTGCACGTCGCCGACTGCATTGAGTGCGGCTGCTGTGCCTACGGCTGTCCCGCGGGGATCCCGCTGGTACAGAGCTTCCGCACGGCCAAGCGTATGCTGCGCGATGCCGCAGCGCGGGAAAAGGAGGCTGCAAAATGAAATTCATCCCCGGAACCCTGACGATCTCCTCCTCGCCGCATGCGCACAGCCCGAATTCCACCCGCCGCATCATGCTCGACGTGTGCATTGCGCTGCTTCCGGCGCTGTGCGGCGCGATCTGGTTCTTCGGCTGGCGCTGCCTGACGGTCGTGCTTGTGAGCGTGGCCTCCTGCGTCTTTTTTGAGTGGGGTTACCGCAAGCTCATGAAAAAGGAAGCCGCCTGCGGCGACCTCTCGGCCGTCGTCACCGGCATCCTGCTCGCCTTTGTCTGTCCGCCGACCATTCCTTATTGGGTCGTGATCCTCGGCGCGCTGTTTGCCATCGTGCTGGTCAAGCAGCTTTTCGGCGGCATCGGACAGAACATCGTCAACCCCGCGCTGGCCGCGCGCGCCTTCCTTTTCAGCTGGCCGGTTTTTATGAACACATGGATCCGCTCCGGCGTACATCCGGCCGTGTTCTCCAATCCCACCACGCAGGCGCTCGACGGTCTGACCGCCGCAACGCCGCTGGCCGCCATGTCTGCGGGCAAGCTCCCGGCGGAGGACGCGCTCGACCTGCTGGTCGGGCAGGTCGGCGGCTGCATCGGCGAGGTCTCCGCGCTTCTGCTGCTGCTCGGCGGCATCTATCTGGTGCTGCGCCGGGTCATCAGCCTGCGCATCCCGCTGGCCTACCTCGGCACCGTGGCAGTGCTGGCCTTCGCCTTCCCGCTGGGCGGCGCGGACCGTCTGGACTGGATGCTCTGCCAGCTGCTCTCCGGCGGCCTGATGCTCGGCGCGATCTTCATGGCGACCGACTACACCACCTCTCCCGTCACCCACGCGGGGCAGATCGGCTTCGGCATCGGCTGCGGCGTGCTGACCATTCTCTTCCGCTATTTCGGCACCTATCCGGAGGGCGTGAGCTACGCCATCCTGATCATGAACTGCTGCGTCGGCTTCTTCGACAAGCTCGGCATCCCAAAGCGTTTCGGCACAGCCAAAAAGAAGGGCGGTGAGGCGGCATGACCAGAAGCATAAGCACCGGCGCCTATGTCCTTCGCCTGACGCTCACACTGTTTCTCATCACCACCATCGTCGCGGGGCTGCTGGGACTGGTAAACTATGTGACTGCCGACACCATTGCAGAGCAAATCGCGCAGAAGGCGGAAAACGCCATGCGGCAGGTTCTGGAGGCTGACAGCTACGAGCCGCTGGACGTCCCGGAGGAGAGCGCCGTGACCGCCGCCTACCGCGCGGGCGACAGGGGCTATGTCGTGCGCGTCGCGCCCAACGGCTTCGGCGGCGCGATCGACATGATGGTCGGCGTGGACGTAAGCGGCGCCGTCACCGGCGTTGCCATCGTTTCCCAGTCCGAGACGGCCTCGCTGGGCGCGAACTGCACCCGCGAAGACTTCCGCGCGCAGTTCACCGGCAAGACCGGTACGCTGTCGGTCAGCAAGGACGGCGGCGAGATCGAGGCGCTGACCGGCGCGACCGTGACCTCCCGCGCCGTGACCGAGGGCGTCAACACCGCGCTGGAATTCGTGCAGGAGGTGCTGAAATGAACTTCAAAAAGCAATTCAAGGAGGGCCTTCTCACCAACAACCCCGTGATGGGCCAGCTGCTCGGTATGTGCTCCACCATGGCCATCACCACCACGCTCTTTAACGGCATCGGCATGGGCCTTTCCGTTACCATCATTCTGATCTGCTCCAACATTGCCATTTCTCTCCTGCGCAAGGTCATCCCGGATAAGATCCGCATCGCAGCCTACGTCGTCGTGATCGCAGGCTTTGTGACCATGGTCGACCTCCTGCTGCAAGCCTATGTCCCGGCGCTGTCGGAGAGTCTGGGCGTGTTTATCCCGCTGATCGTCGTCAACTGCATCATCCTCGGCCGTGCGGAGGCCTTCGCCTCGAAAAACGGCGTGCTGGCCTCGGCGGTGGACGGCCTGACGCAGGGCATCGGCTACACCGTGGCTCTGGTCATGATGTGCGTCATCCGCGAGCTTCTGGGCAGCGGCACCTTCGGCAAGGGCGTGTTCGGCGCGGATGGCATCCGGATCCTCCCCGAACAGTACCCGGCCATGCTGCTGATCATGCCGGTCGGCGGCTTCCTGACGCTGGGCTGCCTGATCGCCTTTACGCAGTGGTTTAACCGCCGTCTGGCACAGAAGGCAGCAGAAAAGGAGGCGGCAAAATGAAGGTATTTCTCTCCCTGTTCACCATCGCGCTGAACGCGATCCTCGCAGAAAACTTCATCCTCGTCAAATTCATGGGCATCTGCCCCTTCATGGGCGTTTCCAAGCGCTCGGACACCGCGCTGGGCATGGGCCTCGCCGTCACCTTCGTCATGGGCCTCGCCTCCGCCGCGACCTGGGCGGTCAACGAGTTCCTGCTCGTGCCGCTGAACCTTGCGTATATGCAGACGCTGGTGTTCATTCTGGTCATTGCCGCGCTGGTGCAGCTCGTGGAGATGTTTTTGCAAAAGTCCGTTCCTTCGCTCTATCAGGCGCTGGGCATCTATCTGCCCCTGATCACCACAAACTGCGCCGTGCTGGGCGTGGCGCTGCTGAACATTCAGAAGAGCTACAATTTCATCGAATCCCTGTTCTACGGCGTGACGGGCGGCATCGGCTTCACCGTGGCGATCCTCCTGTTCTCCTCCGTCCGCGAACGGCTGGAGGACTGCGACTGCCCCAAGGCCTTCAAGGGCTTCCCCATTGCGCTGATCGCCGCCGGCCTGCTGGCGCTGTCCTTCATGGGCTTCTCCGGCTTCCGGGTCTTTAAGTAAGGAGGCGGGCAATATGAAAGAAATTCTCTATGCCGTGCTGGTGCTTGGCGTGATGGGCGCGCTGCTCGGCGGCGTCCTCGCCATCGCCTCCAAGGTCTTTGCCGTCAAGGTGGACGAACGCCTGCCAAAGCTGACCGAGGCGCTGCCCGGTGCGAACTGCGGCGGCTGCGGCTTTGCCGGCTGCGGCGCCTATGCACAGGCCGTGCTCGACGGCAAGGCGCCCATTGGCCTGTGCGCCGCGGGCGGTGCGGAAGCTGCAAAGAAAATGTCCGAGATCATGGGCGTGCAGGCCGTGGAGGTCGAAAAGACCGTCGCCATGGTCAAGTGCCGCGGCAAAAACCATCTGGCCAAGGGCGTCTATGACGGTATCGCCGATTGCCGCTCAGCCATGTTCGTCACAGGAAACGGCCCTACAGCCTGCCCCTCTGGCTGCCTTGGCTTCGGCACCTGCGTTTCTGTCTGCAAGTTTGACGCCATCCACATCGTCGAAGGTGTGGCGCGCGTGGACGCGGATAAGTGCACCGGCTGTATGCAGTGCGTTCAGGTCTGCCCGCGCAAGGTCATCGTCCCGGTGTCCTACCATGCCGACATCATCGTCGCCTGCTCCAACCGCGAGCGCGGCGCGCTGACGCGCAAGGTCTGCGACGTCGGCTGCATCGGCTGCCACCTGTGTGAGCGCCAGTGCGATTACGATGCCATCCACGTTCTGCACAACCTCGCCACCATTGACTACAACAAGTGCGTGTCCTGCGGCCGCTGCGCCGCAGTCTGCCCGCGCCACCTGATCTCCGATTCCAATCTGCGTACCGACATGGACGCCGTCCCGGCGATGCAGAGGTAAGCCATGGCGCATTCCATTCTGACGCTGCGACGCGAATTGTGTGGAAGCATTCTCGATGTTGGCGGCGGAGGTGAGGGCATCATCGGACGGCTCTATCCGGAACAGGTCATTGCAATCGACAACTGCCGGGAAGAGTTGGAAGAAGCGCGCGGCAATTTTGACTTGCGCCTGATGGATGCGGCGCAGCTGCAATTCAAAGCTGCCTCCTTTGATCACGTTACGTTCTTTTTCTCTCTGATGTATATGCGGGAAGATGAGCAAAGAAAAGCCATCGCGGAGGCCGCGCGGGTCTTGAAGCCCGGCGGAAAGTTGCATCTCTGGGACTGTGTCATTCCTGTGGCTTATCCCGAGCCTTTCTGCATTGATCTTGAGATCCGCCTGCCGGAGGAAACCGTTACAACGACCTATGGAATCGTTCGGCTGGGCACGCAGGAGGAGGCCGCAATTCAAAAGCTCTGCCTTGCGGCCGGGCTTCGTACACTGACGCAGGAATTCTGCGACGGGTATTTCTTTTTGCAGTTCGAAAAATAGGACAGAAAGCCCCCATCTGCTGGTAAATTCTTCAGCAGATGGGGGCTTTCTCTCAGAACACGCCCTGTGCGAGCATGGCGTCGGCGACCTTTTTGAAGCCTGCGATATTCGCACCGGAAACCAGATCGCCCTTCCGGCCGTACTCCTCCGCCGCCTCCGCCACGCGCCGGTAGAGGTCCTGCATGATGCGCTTCAGATGCGCGTCGACCTCCTCCTTCGTCCAGAACAGGCGCATGGAATTCTGCGCCATCTCCAGAGCGGAAACCGCCACGCCGCCGGCATTGGCCGCCTTTGCCGGGCCGAACAGCACGCCCGATTTCTGGAACAGCTCCACCGCCTCCGGCGTGGAGGGCATATTGGCGCCCTCGGCCACGGCAAAGCAGCCGTTTTTGATCAGCGCCCGCGCACCGGCGGCGTCCAGCTCGTTCTGCGTCGCGCAGGGCAGCGCGATCTGGCAGGGGATCTGCCAGATGTCCCGGCAGCCTGGACGGTAGACCGCGCCGGGGCGCTCCGCGACATATTCGGAAATGCGGCGGCGCTCGACCTCCTTGAGCCGCTTCATGAGCGCAATGTCGATGCCCTCCGGGTCATACACATAGCCGCCGGAGTCGGACATTGCCACGACCTTTGCACCGAGCTGCTGCGCCTTTTCGCAGGCATAAAGTGCAACATTTCCGGAGCCCGAAACCACAACGGTGCTCCCGTCGAAGCCCTTTCCGGCACTTTCCAGCATTTTCTGCGTGAAGTAGCACAGGCCGTAGCCCGTCGCCTCTGTCCGCTCCAGACTGCCGCCATAGCTCAGGCCCTTGCCCGTCAGCGCGCCGTTGAATTCGTCGTGCAGGCGCTTGTACTGGCCGAAGAGGTAGCCGATCTCGCGGCCGCCCACGCCGATGTCCCCGGCAGGCACATCGGTGTTCGGGCCGATGTACTTGTTCAGCTCGATCATAAAGCTCTGGCAGAAACGCATGATCTCCGCGTCGGATTTCCCCTTGGGGTCGAAATCGCTGCCGCCCTTTGCGCCGCCGATGGGCAGGCCCGTCAGGCTGTTTTTGAAGATCTGCTCGAAGCCGAGGAATTTGATGATGCCCTCATAGACCGAGGGGTGGAAGCGCAGACCGCCCTTATACGGGCCGATAGCATTGTTGAACTGCACACGAAAGCCGCGGTTGACGTGGATATGTCCGCGGTCGTCCGTCCACGGCACGCGGAATTTGATCACGCGATCCGGCTCGACCAGGCACTCCAACACGCCCGCTTCCAGATAAATCGGGTGCGCTTCAACGACCGGCTCCAGCGAGGAGAACACCTCCCGCACCGCCTGATGGAATTCCGGTTCCCCGGGATTCCGCTTCTCCACCCGTTCGATCAGTTCCCGCAATGCCTCATTGTTCATTTCATTTCCTCCCAAGTTGAAATTTGCATGATTTTGTATTATTCTTTGCATTTTATTATAAAATATAGAGATTGTATTATATGCAACGGAAAATTATGCAAGAATAATACCACGCACTTGCATATTTTGTCAAGCAAAGCAAGTCATTTTTATCGCATTGCACAAAGTTTCGTTCCTTTGCAGGAAACATTTGTCTGTTTTGTGAGGACGTTTTGGCGCAAAAAGC
>OHOZ01000559.1_pt1 | contig 22184 bp, 37 predicted proteins | sample 1569931 | NCBI WGS metagenome assembly OHOZ01 (sample SAMEA3879572, study PRJEB24766) | human gut metagenome | biome: human-associated habitat; feature: feces | place: USA | collected 1985/1987
AATTTCGCTTGGGTTTTCGGCTAAAAAATACTGGGCAATGCTCTCAGCCACAAATTCCTTTGAATTTCTAAGCCCGTAATAGCTAAATCCCGCTGCCTTTGCCTTTTTTGCAAGTGGCAGAGCTTTTGCAATGTCCATCGTCCATGCTGTATTATCACCTAATATATCAGAATAAGCTTTTCTATACAACACATCAATTTGATTCTTTTTTGTGGCATCGTTATCAAGGATCATGTGTTGAACAGCATGTCCCAGTTCATGGTACACAGTATGAAACGCGTTGCCTGTGCTCCATGCGCCAGGTTCAAATTCTCCGATTGCATCTGCTGTCATTTTCTTAATTGCGCCCTTTTGTTTTACAACAGGATTCAAAAAAACAGTACGCAAAGAATTTGAATATGCCGCATAAGAATCGGTTTTTTTCGTGTAAAGAAGTACGTTATCCAAATATCCGGCTTCGGTTAAACTCCCGAACGTATCATTCATTCTTGCGATTGCCTTGTTTAACTCATTTGCAACATCAAGATTCATCCCAAGCTGATACGCCGTTGTTTGCCCAAGGCCAAGCGCCTCTTTTGCATATTTAACAGCTTCATCAATATTGGTAGCAGGCGTAAATTTTTGGATGTAGTCGAATCCGGTAGATTTTGCTTTGCCCGTTTTCCACCCAGCCCATTCCGCATAGGTCATATTAGAAACAACCTCTGTTTCGCCCGTAGATGCGTTTCTGGCGCGCCGTTGAGCGGTAGAGGTATCCACACCGCCCACTTCCGCAATCACCGTACAGCGGCAGTTATACACGAGGTAACCGGGTGCAGACGTGTCGCCGGGGAACATGATCTCATTACCATCGACCTTAAACGGCTTGTCAATGTCCACCGTCTGGCCGTCTAACATGGCGTGGGCGTGTCGCGTTCTGCCGTCCAGCGTCGCAAGCCACTGTTTCTTGAGCTTGATGCCCATCTTTTCCGCCGCCGCGTAGCTATCCATGCGTCCGGCATTCTGCGCGCCGGTCACGGCAGTTCTGGCGGTGCGGATGGCGGAATCCCGGCTCATGGTAGTGATCCGCTTTTGCAAGTCATCCGCCATGCGCTTGATACTCAACCCCTGTAAGATGGAGCTGGTGACACTGGCCGTAATTTGCCTCTTGCCGTATGCGAGATCGATCCCGCGTTTCAGTGCTCTGCCCTTTGGATAGTACGGCATCAACCCCGGTTGCTCCACGATTAGGCGTTTCACCGTCTGCTCGTCCCACAGGTCAAAGCCCACGTCCCCAGCCACACTCTCGATGGTATACGCCGCATAGTTGCGGTTGAGGGAGTAGATACCCGGCGTTGCATCATTGGTGTAAGACACCGCCACAGCGTTTGCATCGGTCACACGGTGTGCCACCTTGTCACGCATGGCTTGATAGCGTTCCCCGCGCCCGATCTGATTTAGCCGCCATTGCTTATAGTCGGCCTCCGTCCATTCCTTACCGTTCTGCACGGTGCCGATCAGCGCCTTCATTTCCTCATCACGCTTGGCAAACTGCTCAAAATATGCGTCGATGGTCACCTGTAGCTCTTTCCCGGCCTCACGGTACAATTTCGCAATGCGCCGTTCCAGCTTTGCAAGTTCCTTGTCGGTCTGCTTATGGCCAAGATCACTGGTCGCCATCGCCGCTCACCCCTGGCGCGTTTGGATCTTCAAAACTCCGGTCAAGTTCTTCTGCTGCCTTCCGCTTTGCCATGTCCTCGTACTGGTCAATGTCACCGTTGATGGTCAGCAGCTTCTTTGTGATGTACTCGTCATCGTAATACGCCGCGCCCAGAAGAATGTTCTGCGTTTCCTCGCTCTTGTTGATGATCTGATTGCGCGTGTAGGTTGGCTGATCCTCAATGCCTGCCAAACGCAGGATTTCCACAATAAACCGCGTAACCTCGGATTCAAACTTATCCGTTTTCAAATCCAGCGGCACATAGCTTGCCTTGATCGCGGTCGCCGTCTGGTTCCCTGCGGATACCGCCGCAGCGTCAAAGCACTGGAAATCTTCGTACAGCTTTTTCTTGAGCATATCAATGGTGCTGCTGGTGCCCTCATAGGGAGCCTCGATGGTCTTGCTTTCCACCTTTGCGCCATCATCGCCGTTGGCGTGGGCGACATGGGTGGTTTTCAGCCGTTCAATAAACTTTGCATCGTCCAGATCCGTCATGCCCTCACAATTGGAAATCACCCAATAGATTAGATTGCCCTCGTCCACGTTGTTGACCATGTTAGAGGACGCCAAATCCAGCGCGTCAATGGTATTGCGCTTGCCGACGATCTCGGAGAGACACCGCTTGTTGTTTTTCAGCGGCACGATGGGGAAACTCGGATAATTCCCGCCGTCATAGATTTCGGTTTCGCCGACCTCCGCCTTGCGCTCGATCAGCTTATAACTGCGCTTCGGCTGCATGACGTCCATATCCTCGCCGCTGGGCTGGAAATACTCGGTAAAGCCGTCGATCTCATATAGCGTCGCTCTCAACGGCTTATCCTGTGCCACCTGCCAGAACCGGATACCGGCTTTCATTGCGCCGTCCTCTTCATCATAGAGGGGGACGAACTCAAGCAGGGAGAACACCCGCAAATGCGTCAGATCCCAGAAGCCGAAAGACACGCCTGCGATTTTCGCCTCACGCGCCGCATCCATGACTTCCTGGTCAAAGTCCGGGCATAGCTTGTTTGGTGTTCCCTTCTCCGCGAAGGTCACGCCGTTGCCCAGCAGATACGAGACCTCCTGATCCACCGCCAGACCGAAGAACCGGCTGGCCAGCTTATGGTTTGCCGTCCACATATCCGCGTGGGCGCGGCCCTGCATATCGTAGATGATCTTTTCATAGCGGTTAATGGTCGGATTCAGGCCGTTGTAATATTCCTCAGCATCCGCCGCCGTCTTATATGCGTGGGATTCGCGGTGCTCGTTGATCGCGCTTCGGACAAACTCCATCCGCGCCTTTTCATCCTCGCCCACCGCCACAAGGTCATTATATGTCTTAATCTCCGCTCACCCCTTATCTCAGAATGGAAACATAATCAGAGCTGTCGCGTTTGTTCCACAACCGCTTTACGATGCTGGCCGCGCTGTCCGGTGCGTCATCATGCTCCACGTTCCCGTTATAATCGCAAATCTGGTCGATATATGCATCATCCGCACCGGCCACAAAAACCACATTGCGCCATTCCGCCTTGAGATAGCTTGTGATTTTAAGGAATTTGTTCATGCTTTCGTGATAGGTAACGGCCCGTTCTCCCTTCGCGCGCAACGCCTTTGCCAGATAGCCCTTGTCCGCGTTGGTCTCGCAGTAAATCTCCCCAGCATTGAAGGACTTCCGAAGCCGGATAATCTCATCCATGCAATCGTCCACATGCTTATGCCAAAGCCGCCCATAGAGGTAATATGTTGTTCCCTTCTTTCGGGCAATCGTGAACGCCGTGTAGTCATCGCCGCCGTATGCCGCGTCGATATGGCAAATGCCCTGCTCTGCAAGGCAAGGCTCACCGCCCATTTGCGGCGTGTCAAAGATCACATCATCACTGGCAATGTGTCGCAGCTCGTAGTTTGCTGCAAACAGGGATGACGTCATAGACGATTTAATGGTTTGCAACTCATCCCCGGAAATCAATCCAGTTGAATAGCAATCGTACTTTTCGATATTCGGCATCATGGAAAACGCGTCTTCCTTGTGCCAGGGTGTCCCGGTGTTAAAAATTCGCCCGCCCCGATTGCGGATGTTCTGTAACTCCTGATATATCGTTTTTGTATGGTCTCTCTCTGCGCGGGAAATGCGGTCCTGTACGTTTACAATATCGTCCGTGAATATGCGGTCGAAATGCTTACCGGTCAGGGAACCGTTCACGCCGCATGCCACAAGCTGGCTTGTGCCCTTGTTGTCCGCTGCCAGATTCGTGGAAATCTCCGTCGCGGATACCGTTGTCAGGATCAGCGGTTTCCCGTGGATCTTCTCGCACAGCGCCTCCATGTATGGCGATAGCAGCAGATTCCGCACCTGCCGCACAACCTCTTTCACGTCCGCATCCGTTTTCCGCATAAACAGCGTTTTGAGATTCGGCAGAAGGACGATAATCTCCGCTAGCGCAATCGAAACGCACGTTGTCTTATAGCTGCCACGGTGCGCCTGCAAGGTTTTGTCCTCACTTCCGCGCACCATATCTTGTATCCATGCGTTGTGCAGCGTACCCAACTTATCAAACCCAACGGCATGGCCGAACGCAATGGGATTATGTATCAGCAGTTCCGCCGCTTGTATCCGCGTCATTCTGCATCACCATCTTCTCCAGCTCGTCCAATGCAATGCCCTTCGCGTCCGTAACCGCCACGTCCACGCTATCACGCTGCCCAAGAAACTGTTTGCCGAGGAAGATCGCCATTGTAGCGTTCTTTTCAGCCAATCGCCACTGGCTCCGACGCAGTGAAATTTTCCCCGCGCCGCGCTTTTGCTTAAATACCTCGGAGAAACTGGCATGATAGGTGCGTTTACACCAACCATCCAGTGTTTTATCGGTCACATCAAACCAACCGCAGATTTCCTCAAGCGTGCATTGCAGGCCGCAGAGGTTTTCGAACTGCTTCTGGTCTATTTCCTTTCTTGGCCTTGCCATACGCGCCCTCCTTTCTCACAGTCAGCTTTCTCGCCACCAATGTATGCAGGCCATTCATGGCCCCTGTAATATCGCCGGACTTAATCAGCCCGTTCAGTGTTTTCATCTGCTGTGTGGATAAATACTGCTGGTTTTTCTTCAACATCTTCCGCGCAGTCGCCTGAGCATCAGTCATGCAGAAGCACCGCCTTCTTCCCGGTGAACTTCTCCCACCGGTCAACAATGACGTCGGCATACTTTGGATCATACTCCATGCAGAAAGCGTGTCTGCCATTCTGCTCCGCCGCCATAATCGTGGTGCCGGAGCCAGCGAACAGATCAAGCACATTCTCACCCGGCTTACTGGAGCACTGCATCTGGTAATCAAACAGCTCAATTGGCTTCATGGTCGGATGCTCCGCAGATTTGACAGGCTTATCGAAATTCAATACAGTTGTCTGCCTGCGGTTCTTGAAGAAGTAGTGCTTCTTACCTTCCGTCCATCCGTAAAGGCAAGGCTCATGTTTCCACTGGAAATCCTGTCTCCCCATTACGAGGGAATTCTTCACCCAAATCAGGCACTGCCGGACACGCAGCATCGAATCTCGGCACGCACCACGGAAGTTATACCCCTCACTGTCTGCATGCCAAATGTAAAACGGAGCGCCGGGTTTCATAACCATCACCGCATTGGAGAAGGCATCCGTCAGGAACTGCCTAAAGGCTGCATCTTCCATGTTATCGTTCTTGATTTTACCGGCGGTGCCCTGATAGTCCACATTGTACGGAGGATCGGTGAGAAGAAGATCGATTTGTGCCCCCCCCACAAGCTTCTGTACGTCTGTCAAAGACGTGCTGTCTCCGCACATAAGGCGATGGTCTCCAAGCTGGTACACATCGCCCAGCTTGCTCTTCGGCTCCGCCGGAATGACAGGTTCATAATCATCCTCGACAACGGAATCGTCCAGTTCGTCACGCAGGCCCCAGTCAAAGTCAAACGCCGACAGGTCAAGACCGGGCAGTTCATCAGCCAGCAGGTCAAAGTCCCAATCGCTCTCGTTGCTCTTGTTATCCACCAGCCGCAGGGCGTTCACCTGCTCCGGTGTCAGATCGTCCACGCAGACGCACGGTACTTCTTCCATACCCAGCTTCTTCGCCGCCAGAGCGCGGCAATGCCCGATTACGATCACGCCGTCACGGTCAATCACAATCGGCTGTACGAATCCGTACTGCTTGATGCTCTCCGCAACGTTGTTGATTTGCCGCTTATCATGCTTTTTTGCGTTTGCGGCATACGGCACAATATCCACAAGCCGCCGTTTTGTAATTTCCATGCCATCCTCCTGTTTTGCTACCGGTAATAATTTACTCCACGATCATCCAGTCATCGGCAAGCATATCCGCCTGCGATGCCAGCCAGCCGAGCTGCACGCCGGATGTGCCGACAAAAGCAAGCGCTTTGTTACCGATAGCTTCGTGAATGGCGTTGATCACCTCATGCGCAGCATTCTCATAGCTGATGCGCTCCGCAAGCTCGACATGCTGATTCTTGCCATTCCAACCACGACGGGCAATTCTCTTCCCTTTCTTTGCCGCTTCAATAGCCAAGCCAAAGCTCATGCCGTCGGTGGGGCGGTACGCTTCCTCGAACACGTCCTTAGGGCTAAAACTCTCGTAGCCGTCCTGGTAACGAACCTTGTACCCCTCTTCCGCAGGCTCCATGCTTCTGGGGATCAGCTCGTTCGCATCGTAGACCTTGCCACCCTTGCGAATAGCAGGGGCCGCTTCAATGATTTTCGTGCCAATATACTTTTTCATTTCGCATAACCTCTTAACATTATTTTGCTACCGGCCCCTGCTCCTTGGTTTTCTCGCCGCTTTACTTGCTTATTGTCAAAATCAGGGATATGCAACCGCGCCTTACCCATCAATCTTTCACACGCCGTTGACTTCTCTGATTGTTGTAAAAACTTTTTTACGCTTGAAGCAGTCACAATAAAAGACGCGTTTCCCCCTTTTGCCATGACTTCCTCCTGTTTTGCTACCAGCCCCCACCCCTTGGCCTTACATAGCAGACTTTACCCGCCCCAAAGGGCACTCTACACTGAATGGCTCTTCCAACTAAGCCACAATGCGTAATGTCCCCTCTGGGCCACATCGTTGAGAGGTGCGAGGGGTCCTATACCCAACCGGAATTGTACCGGGGCATCAGGGGCAAGTACCAGTTGCCGGAGACGAGCTGCTTTTACAGGCCGCAGCTTATATATTCTTGGAGCGAGGACGCATCACCCGAAACGCTCCCCGCCATGGTGCAGACGGCTGGACTTGAACCAGCGCATACCTCCTGGTGCGGTGCTCTGCCTACTGAGCTACGTCTGCATATCCCCGGCATCCGCCGGGGTCAGGAGGAAAGAAAGGATGGATGGAATGAGGATACGGATATAACCCCGCACCCTCATTCTGACACATATTTTTATTCGCTTGCCCCGAATTGGGGGCAAAGACCAATTTTTTTTTGATACTATAAAGGTTTACTCTCTCGCTCGCCCTCGTCCCATGCAAGCTCATCCAAGCTGACGTGGTAATGATTCGCTATCAGCTTCAACTGGCTGAGAGCCGGTTCGTTCTCCCCGGTTTCATACTTCCGCAGCGTATCATGCCCGATCCCAATCAGCTCCGCTTTCACCCTCATACTTTTAGCAGGCCGCTCAGATTCCCTTAACTTGCGCAGCCGTTCCGGGAATGTACTCACATAACCACCTCACATAGCCGAAAATTCTCTACCGCGGGGCCGCCCTCCGTCCTTTCTCTCGCCATAGCTGCAAAATGTAGTTTCGAGATTCTGCAAAGTGCAGTCCCAGACTTTGCAATAATCAATATTTATCCCATTGCAAGGAACTTGAACCCCTCCTCTGTGCTTACAGTCCTTGCACCGCGTCACAACCACGGCATCTACGGTGGGGGCGTCACTTACTTCCCGCAGCACTTTGGCAGCCAGCAAGTACGGGATTTTCTGTGGTGTCTCCGAGAACACATTTTTGCTGTAAACAGCGCCGTGATAGCGCCTTGTGTTCTCGATTGCCCTCGCACCGGCATTCATGGCAAGCACGAGTTCTTCTGTGCGCTCGATGTATTCAGCCATTGGCTTATCCTCCCTCGTGGCAATATCCGTTTTCGTCCGTGTTCTTTCTCCAATAGGTGCAGTGCAGGACATCTCCGATCACCACTGATTGATAGCAGTCCTTGCAGCGCACAACGACCTCTGCGTCTACGGTGGGAGCGAATCGGATTTCTTCTTTTGCCAAAATATCTGCATCGGAAATTCCGAACTGTTCTTCCAATAACTCGGCATCAACCAGCCTCATGGTCAGAACCTCCGTCCATCTTCGCCCCGCAGTGGGGGCAGTAGTCAGGGAGCCAATAGTCCCACTTCACTGCATCCAGTCCTTCCGTTGACTTCTCCCCGCATACTGAGCAAGTTTCGTCCGCGTTCCACCACCCATGCACCACCGTGGCCACGTCAGCGGCGGGAATTTTCTTCAACGCTCTCGCTGATTTCCATACAGCTTCATAAGCCGAGCGCGTCGGGGCTTTCCCAGCAAGATCGGTTATAGCATCAAACGCAACTGCGCGCTCAATGTATTCAGCCATTGTCAAAAATCCCCTCCCATACTTCTTCATAACCAGTCTTTTCGTAATCGATTTTCAGACGCTTTTCGCGGATCATGTCGTTCAGCGACCTGACACACGGGCGTCCATACGAATTATCCTCACAATAGTCACACATACTGCCGAATCCACAGCACCCAAAAGAGCTACCACCATCTGCACTGTGCCGGTTGCTCCATCTCTGGAAACCATTTTCCCACTTCCGTTTAGCTTTACCTGTGTTGTTACTTGATTGTTTCTCCGATGTGTTATATAACTGCATTTGGTCAGCCATTTTCAGCCCTCCTTGAACGCATTGTAATGGCACCCCATGCACTTGGGAAACACATCGTCAGGGTTTTCTTCCTGATACTCTGCAAATTTTTGTGCCTTTTCTCTGGACTCGAAAACAGAAGAATAGTGAACGACCGGATTTGTATTCCGTCTGTAAGATGGGCTGTAAATGCCGCAATAGAGTGCGCCCTGATAGTCGCAGCATACAATTTCTTTGATTGTCCCCTTGTACACTTTGTTGGAGCAATTCACCCACCAAACGGTATCTCCAACATTCAGTTTTGTCTTAATGTCAGCCATGGTCAGCCCTCCTCAAACAGCGACTTATACGCTGCCATCAAGTTTGTATCGTTTGTCTGAAAGTCCATGCAGCAGTTCCGGACCCTGATTCCTCCATTTTCATCTACTATACGGACGATTTTTTCAGACGGGAACGGTTCACCTAATCGGGCGTTTTCCATTGCATCCCAAATCGGACAGCCGCCATTTTCCGGGAACTCCGGGAATCCATCCTCCCGGAGTTTCCCTTTACTGCATCTTTTGCAGAAATAATAGAGAAAGTTTTCATATTCTGTGCCGCTGCTAAACGGTGTGGATGGTTTTATTTCCATAATTCAAGCCCCCCAAGATCAGTTTGTTCTTTCGATGTATTCAGCCATTATCAGCCTTCCTCCACATAGCACCAGCTCTGGGGCGGGTGGTGAAGATATAGCCGCCCGTCCGTGTTGCAGTCCGTTTCGTCGCCATCTCCGCAAACATTTTCGCAAGACCAACAGTTTGTGCTAAGCTCTGAGTATTCCAGACAGTTTCGCCAAAATTCCCCCAGCTTTTTCGGTGCATCGTAGATTTTCAGGTTGGAGATGTGCCAGCCGTAACAACGCCCCTTATCGCCAATATAAGCTATAATTTCTGCCTGAGATAAGCACGTCGCAGGGGAAAAGGCGGCATTTGTCGGGCACCATAGCCTGCCGCCATCGTATGTGATCGGGACGATCCGCTCACAGGTAAACTCCCCGATGACCTTGCCGCCGCCGTAAAACTGTGGCCTTGGATAGTCCGTCGCAATGAAGTCCTCGTGCGGATATTTTGGCAGCGTGCAGTAGATATAGCACTTAAACGGCGTTTCTAGTTTCGGCTTGGTCTTGCGGACTTCGATAGTCTTTTCACCGCTGGCGATCTTCTCCACCCACTTGGGGCGGATGCTTAGCATAACAGCCTTACTCATTCTTCATCGCCCCCAATACGTTCTCCGTCTCCTCGCTTACCGCAGTAATTCTCCCATGTTTCACCAGATCACAGAACACATTGTAACCCATGTGAAACACAAGTCCGCAACTGCTGCAATAGCGAATTGCAAGCTCTACATCCTTCATAAGTCGCGGACTGTCGATGTTTTCCTTGCATAGCAACGTGCGCCCACTGGTAAATGGCAGCACCACCAGCCGGCCATCCCTGTCGGCTTCGGCCAGTTCCTCCAAATGGCGGAGCTGCGCCCGCAGATTTTCGATCTCTTTCGCCTGTGCTTCGATCCGGTCAGCGGCCTCCGCCAGATCATCGCTCAGCGTGATCGGCGTTTCCCACTCATTTGCCCGTGCCCATTCCGCGTGCTCACGCAGAGCATTTACGAGGTTTGTATCTCTCATAATTCATCCCCCAATCTCCAATCATCGTTCCGCACCTGAAACGCGTCGCCCAGCTGCACTGTGTCCGGGAAATTGTGCTGCGTGGTCTGGATGGCGTACTTGTCGATCTCGGTCGCGTAGTATCTGAGCAACCACGGCTGTACGCCAAGCTTGTCCAGTGCGATATGGCCACAGCTCATACCGTCGTACATTGAAAGCACTTCCACCGGCTCCGCCGTCAGCCCGGTAAAATGGCTCATGATGTGGGCAATCACGTCCACCGTCCAGCCGTTGCCCAGCATCTTGTAAGCTTGGGTGGCGCTGACAGGGAAACCATACTCCTCCGGCACGGTCTGGAGGCGCATACACTCGCGGACCGTCAGCTTGCGAATGATGTAAAAGCCGTCTGCCAGTTTAATGGGGTACTCCTTGCCCTTGATGGTGATTTGCCCGCCGCGAACCTCGTAAACCGGCATTTGTTTTTTGTCCGTTGCTCGCTCAATCAATTTCATCTTGTGTGCGTGGCCTGCGATAACAGACGGAGATTTTACATCATCAAATGTTACGGTGTACCCTTGCGCGGTGCCGCTGCCGTCTTTATAGGTACAGCGGATATTCTGATCTGTAACCACAACGTCGCAACTATGCAGTGGGTTGTACTCAACTGCCGCAGGCACGGCATAAAGCCCGGTTTTTGCACCCACGCCACCGCCGTTACCGCAGAGGGTCACGCTTTTGCCATCCGGGCTGTAAACACGGTATTGCTGGCTATCAAAGTCTGTGTTCTCAGCCTTACTATCGATGGTGCCGATTCTGACCGGCTCCGCTACACAGGTCTTGCGGTCTATGGTGTTGCCAACCATGTTACGGATACCGTCTTTGTAGTAGGTAGCCCGCAGACATTGCGCTTTCCCGTCCGCTGTCATGTTGACCGGCTCCGCCGCCATAGGTGCAGGGAAGTGCCCTCCGTCCATGGCGCTTGTGGCGGAAGATTTGAAGTAGTTGGCTTTCAGCGTATACGCCTTTTCCCTCCAGCAGACGCCGCTTTCCAAAATGTCCCGCAACAAAATACATCTGTCCTCCGGCTGCTCCACTGCCACCTGACTGTATGTGCCGTCCGGCTCTCGCTTGCCGACCCAGTAGAGCCGCTGACGGTTCTGCGCCGATACCAGCGCGGAATTGATAAGCACGGGTTCCACGCCCAGCTCCTTGCTGATTTGTGCCTTGATGGCCGGTGCCATGCTTTTGTTATTTTCGTACAGGAAAAAATCCGGATGGTACTTATCCCGTGCGATACGGTAATTCAAGAACAGTTCCCAGCCGATGCCGCTGGCCTCTGTCTCGCGGTTCTTCGTCTGTGCGATGCTCCAATGTGTGCAGGGACTTCCGCCGATCAATAGTTTCATACGTCCTCCACCTCCGCAAGCCAAAACTCCTTTTTGCACTCAAAGCAAGTTCGCTTGTTGCAGTTGATACCCATATCGCCGAATATATCCATTGGGCAGGCATTAAGACAGCCAGAATCAATTTGTGCGTCAGGGTAATGCTTCAGGAACTCGCTCTGGCGGGTTTTGGCGGGGTGTTCCTTCGCCCACTTTTCGGCAATTTCCACCGCCTCCTTCGGGTTGGTTCTTTGCCAGACAGGGCAGGTTTCAAACCCGCTACGTGCTTTCCCAAACTCGCATTTGAGGCACTCGCAGTGGCACATTCTGTTCAATGTTTTCAAATACTCCACAGCGTCCATTACTTTTCCTCCTCAATGGTGACCTCCACGCGGGAGGCTCCGGTTGTCTGATACTTTCGCACGGTCAGCATTGCGATTGCACTGTCATCGTTGTAGGCGTGGCCGTTCAGTGCGTCCAGAATGGCCTTCGCCACGTTGTCAGCGTCCGGGCGCTTAATGTGGGGTGTTCCGTCCATCGCAGCGGCCTTTTTCTTTGACGTGCTCTTGGGTACCGTGAAGAACGCCGTGACGGTGGCCGTCAGCGGTACACCCGCCGCAAAGCCCTCCCCGCTCTGGCACTTCCAGCACTGCACCACCTTGTTCTCGTAGTCCCGCGTTTTCTGCGGGGTGTAGGTGTTGCCGTTTTTCATAAACCGTGGACGGCCCTTGCCTACCGGAATGCCGGGGACTGTGAATGTAACCTTCATCGCTTTTCTTCCTTTCCGTCAACAATGATCTGCACCACCCGGACACGGCCCAGAGGCTCCAGCAGCATCGCCACCGCCTCCTTCGTTCCCTGCGTGTCCTCGCCATCGTAAATGTCAACTACGATCCGCATCATCACACATACCCCCAAGCGTCCTCGCATTTGTTGCCGGGGCCTTTCGCGCCCTTGCGGCCACCGCGATCCTGTTCTTTGGCAAGCCAGCGGGTAATGAATCCGCGCACGCCACGCGCCGTTTTCCGCTTCGCCGGGTTATTCAGGCACCATTCCCGCATCTCCCGCAACTGCTGTATCACGTCGACAGCAGGGTATACGCCCGCCCATTCCTGGCATTGCTCCTGCGACACCGGATATTCAGTGCCGTCATTGAGGGGGATGGAAACCACCGGCGGGGATGCCGTTTGCGGCTCGCCGCCTACTTCTTCTGGATTCTGGATTCTGGATTCTGGATTCTGGATTGGATTACGGGCGCATTTGCTTTCACCTGCTTGCAATTGATTGCAATTGATTTCAGATGCAATCAATCCGTCAGCAGGTGCCGGGAATTTGCTTACTTTGTTCCTCACCGTCTGGTGTTCGCTCCAGTTTGGAAAACATAGGTACGGTTCTCCGTCAACTTCATAGAGGATCACAGAGCCTATGGTCGCCAATTCTGCAAGCGTCTTACTGATCGTTCCCTCAGTCACACCTTTTCTGCGGGGGAATACAAAGCCTTTGAGCAATTCCGGGTCTGCGCTGCCGCGCCCATAATCATCAACGTAGGTGATCAGGTACGCCCACAATCGGAACTGAAAGTCCGACATTGCGTTGATGCTTTTGCTCGTCCTGATGCTATCCTTGATGATCCTGTTCGGCATTCACCCACCGCCTTAGAACGGGAGGTCCCAATCGTCCTCGATCTCGCTGAAATCGCCCTGCGGTTCGCTCTGCACCGCGTCCCTGCCGTCCCGCTTGGAATCGCCAAAGTACACGCTGTCGGCCACAATCTCGGCGCTGCGGCGTTTATTGCCGTCCTTGTCCGTCCAGTCACGCAGCTGTAAGCGGCCCTCCACCACGGCCATGCGGCCCTTAGAGAAATACTTGCTTACAAATTCAGCGGTGTTGCGCCAAGCCACCACGTCAATGAAATCCGTTTCCTTCTCGCCGGATTGGGACTTGAAATCCCGATCAACCGCCACGGTGAAGGATGCCACCGCCGTGCCGCTGTTGGTGCGGCGCAATTCAGGGTCACGGGTCATCCGGCCCATCACAATAATTCTGTTCAGCATGAACTAGCTCCCTTTCTGTAAATCATGTCTTCCCGGTTCCAATCCGGGTAAAATGCTTTCATGTGCGTCACTAGCCGCACATAAATGCGCTCGCGGTCTCGTAATGGCCCCTCGTCAAACAGGCGGTGGCAGCGGGGGCAGAGCGTCGCAATGTTCTGCTCAATTCCTCTGCCGCCCTGCGAACGCCGTACCACATGGGCCACCGGCGCGCCTGCGGGAGACCCACAGATCACGCACTGGTGATTGTCCCGCGCCCATACAACAACCTTCACGGATTGCGGAATGGACGTAGCCTTTGTCATTTTGTGCATCCCCATTCCTCCATCATCCCTGCCAGCTTATCCGGAGGCAGGGTCTCAATACCTTGCTCCACGCAGTCCTGCACCGCCATATCGATCAAATGTGACATTTGCCGGGTGTTGTAGGTGCTGGAGCCGTAGTACAAAATCACGTTGGTGCAGCCGGGGATCTTGCTTGGCATGGTATCCGTCTGCCAGCCTAGCCCATTGTGTTCCCACCCGTTCCGCAGCTTTTCCACGGCTGAATCGATCACGCAGACCATTTCATGATTGCCGCCGATCTCTCGGATATACCGTCGGTAGATTTCCGTTTTGGGAATCCGGGTTTTTTCGGCCAGCCGGTCAACCAGAACCCAGAAGTACGCATTCGCGTCGAGGCTCCGCTTCTCCCGGTGTTCCTTGATCTCCACGTCATACGCTTTGCCCTCTTTCAGTACGTCAAGCACCTGTCGCGCCTTGTTGGTCTGGATACACAGCCAGTCTCCGGCGGCATCCATCGTCCAACGGAACGATGTAGCGTTAACCTGCTGCATCGTCAGCCTCCTTGGCCTCGGCTACGCACTTCTCGCACAGCGCATGGCCGTACAGCTGTTTCGCTCTCGCCGCCAGACGTGCCGCCTTCACCGTTGCCCTGCCGTCAAAGTAATCCATCACCTGACCGCCGCAGCGCTCACAGATAACGGTGGCGTCACCCTGCGGAGGCAATCTGTACCCCGGCTTCTGCCGCGCGGGGATTGCCGGTTCCTTCGGTCTGCTCGGCTCCGGCGTTTCCGCGTCCGGGTCCTTCATTTCCTCGGTGGGGATGCAGAATACCTGGAAGAACGCATACTTCATGGCAATCGCCATCGCCTTGTTGCTGGCCTTGTCTCCGCTGTCCATGCCCTCGCCGATCACCACCGCCGAAACACTGGTGCCGTCCTCTGCGTAGAACGTGTATCTGATTTTCAGCATGGAATACAGGATCGTACCGCCCTTGTTGGTCACGCGTTCCTCCCGTGCCTGGTCGATCACCTCCGGCACAACAAATACCTTGTGCTTGGAGAGGATCGGCTGCAGGGTGTTCATCACATCGTCGATGCCGCGATACTTGAAGCCCTGCTGCTGGTTCTTCTTTTCTTTCCCGATCGCCGGGATCTCCTGCATGATCGCGGTAATGCTTTCAAAAATATTCATCACTTCACCCCCACGCTATAACCATCCACAAGCTCCGCGCCGGGGACTACTTCTGTTTTCAGGATCTTGGCAAGCTCTGCCTTGCTGATGGTCGGCTCCGCATACTGGATACAGTTCTCGTGCGCATGGTCCTGCAGCCATGCCAGAACAGTGTCAGGGTCAGCCACATTCACGCTGGTAGTCTTGCGGAAGTTCACCGCACAGCGGGGGGATTCAAATTTCTGCCCCTGCAAGGCATACGCCAGATAGTCCTTGAGGCGCTGTGCCTTGTTCTCCGCCGCCTTCTGCCGTTCGGCAAAGGCGAGCTTCTCAGCCTTGTAGGCAGCGGCATCCGCCACCAGATTTTTGTAATATAGCGCGATGTTCTCAATCTTCTGATCCCGCGCCATGCTCAGCCGGTCGAAGGCGTCAAAGTCGCTGACCTCGCCGGTCTCCGGGTCTACCAGGGCCGTAATGGCCGCGTCAATTTCGTAAAGGTTCATCCTTTCCTCCTATATCTCGCAAACCGAACGGTCTCTCCGTAGCGGTTCTTCTGTGTGACCGTTTCCACGTCCAGCGCCACGCCGTCCCGCCGCAGGTCAGAGACCCGCGCCGTGAAATTGGCGATGCCGCACTCGCTCATGGCCTCGGCCCGTGTGATACTGCCGTGTTCATCCAGATACTTCAAGATCCGCTCACACTGGTTCATATCAGTCCTCCGGGATGTCGATGATCGCGATCCCCATGGCCCGCGCCACGGCTTCCGGATCGCTGTCAACCTCATCCTTGAGCCAATCCTTTGCGCACTCCGGGCAGTAGCACTCGCCGTTGATCAAAAAACCCGGAGCAACATCGTCAAACGCATTGGGATTCATGACGATGGAACATCTTGCGCACACCGGATAGATCTTCATTTCCACGCATCCCCTCTCTTCCACGCCTTCGTGGCGTTGGATTGCTGGGCGTAACCCGCTGTGATAGCCCCGCAGGTGGAACACCGTACATAGTGCTTAAACGGTGCGTCCGTGGACTGCAACCGCTCACCGCTGTCCATGCCGCACACCGGGCAGAGACTTAGCGGATGGCGCTCATGCCGATTCGCTCTGTTCATCGCGCGCTCACCACCATATACGCAATGGTGATCAGCAGCAGGGCCAGAAAACTCATAAAGCCAATCCATGCGGAGGCGTCCGCCTTCCGCTGCTCTCTGGTGCGCCGTTCATGCTTTCTCATGCGGGTCCCCTCCTTCGATCAGGTCAACGATCTTGAATACCCAGGTGGCCGCGTAGGCCACGCCCAGATTCATAAAAAACAGGTTCCAGCTCATTGTTTGATGTCCCCCTCTTTGGTGTAAACACCGTCAAACTCAAGGCCATGCTCCCTCGACCAGATCTTGCCGAACTCCGTCATGATCTTCACCGGGTCAGGCGGAGACACCCAGATCACCCGGTATTCGATTTTTCGTTTCTTCGCCATTGCCTTTTCCTTTCCCCTGTGCTAAAATAGCCACAGGACACATATCTGAACCTAAGATTTGTTCCGCCGCCCTGCCCGGTCTACAACACCGGGCGGGGCATTTTTTATACTTCGTTCCATACACTTCTTAGCTGCGCTACTCAATTCCATTGCCGCGCCTTGCCCAGCGTCTCTCTGCCATTCCTTTGCTGTTCTTAGCGATACGTCACTTCGCTATTCCACCGCCATTCTCATCTAAGCATTTCCTACGCTTTTCTTTGCATTTCTCTTCCTTGGCTTTGCGCTGAATTGCTCCTCTGTACGTTGCCTTTGCATAGCAAATCACTGCATTTCCGTTGCTACGTCAAGCATTGCTGTGCTACGCCATTCCGCTGCGATTCTGTACCGTTCTGAACCATTCCATTGCATTGCCTTGCGCATCTGTGCATTGCCGTTGCAGCTCAATACCTGTCTATTCCTTTGCGACGCCTATCGCCTCTAAGCCCTCCCGTTGCTTTGCGGAACGAGCCGTGGCCTTTCCATAGCGCCTCTATGCTATGCCGTTGCTTTGCCACGCTTGGCACTGCTTTTCCGCTGCGTTACTGGAGTTCCTCCCAGGTGAACCGGCCCTTGCCGCTGTTGCGCCACTGACCGATGCCGGAGTACCGGCCATAGTCCAGCCATTCCCGGACAGCTTTCTCGTGATCGTCGCAGAGGCAGGTCACCCGGAACTCACAGGTAGCGCCTGCGGGGATTTCCTCACTCATGGCAAGGCTGACGCGCTCGCCCTGCGCCGTCTGCGCTCTCAGGGGGCGCTGGCACTCACCAATCGGGCCGTCAAACTCCAGCGGGATCACGCGAGGCTCCGGGAAGATCAGCTTATCAATCTCCTTCTTGTAAGCCTTGATCTTCTCGGACGCGGTGCCCTTTACCTTGCGGAGACCGCCGCAGGTGTCTTTGAAAAAGCCTTTGATCTGGTAATCGTAAAGAAACGGGGTGCCGTCCTCCGTCCGGGGAAACACAGTCATGGCCTTCTCGGCCACGGCATCAGCGCCCAGCGCGGCAACTTCATCCTCGACGCTTAAAGCGTCCGGGGATTTGGAACCGATAAACTCCCGATATACGTCTGGGTTTGCAGGGCTTGTGCCAAGAATGGGTTCCGTAAATGTGATCCGTACCTTAATTTCCTTCATTCCTTTTTCCTCCTGTTATTACTCACTGCTGGATTCGAACAGTTCGTCCACCGTCACGCCGTACATCCTCGCCAGCTTCTTGTGGTACTTCCGTGCCGGTCGCCAGTCGCCCAGTTCCCAATGCGTCACACAGGACAAGTCCACATTCAGTTTCTTCGCTACCTGTGCACGGGTCAGGCTGGAACGTTCTCGCAGTTCTCTCAATGCCAAATCATGCATCCTCCTTTCAATACCCGCCGAAACCTCATGAATGTGAGAAATCACGCTTGACACGACCCGGAAAGCGTATTACAATGAAATCGCCAAAAGACATTGCAAAAGCCGCTTTTATGGGGGCTGGTTTTCGTGTACCCTTTTCCGGTGGGCTTAGGTATATGATACCTCACATTCAAACCGTTTGCAATACCTAATTGGTTTAATTAAACCGTTTTGTATGGTTGCACAAAATTTGGGGGATAAATATGGATATAACGCTAGAGAGAATGTTGACTTTAATCCCCAAAAAAGAAAACGGAAACTTTAAGCACGGAGCATTGTCTCAATTTGCACGTTCGATAGGATTTAAGGACGGTCACATTGTTTCTGATTGGATTGCCGGGAATTCGGAATCATACAAGAATTACATCTACCAAGTCTCGGCACTATACCACGTATCCGTTGAATGGCTCCAGGGCAAAACGGAAGATAAGAGCATAAAAGAAACCCCCGATCCGAAGATCGAGGGCGTAAGTCCTACCGTTCAAGAGCTGTTTGATTTTATCGACACGGCGACCGACGCCGAGCTGAACGAGTTGTTGCGCTATGCGCAATTTTTGATGAGCAAGCGATGAACGATTGGATAAAAGATGGCTTGCCGACCGAGCGTATACGTGAGGAGGATTCGGTCGTTGGGCAGATGAAGCGCTTAGAAGAAGAGCGCATCAATGATTTTCGCAATTATGTTGCCTACCAACAGGCCGAGAATGACCGGAAGGAGAGACAGGCGGTCATTGATCGCCAAAAGCAGAGAAAGCACGACTTTGTCGTTGCTGGCTTCTCCAGTGTCACAAGCGTTTTGCTTACCTTGCTTGTTGAGCATTTTCATAAAGTTCTCTCCTTTGTTCTTTCGATTTTCTCCTGATCTCACGCGCGGCAAGCAGCAATGCGTTTTGCTGCGCATCGCTCATAGTGAGAATTTTTTCTTTCAGTTTTTCTCTAATTATTGTATCACTTTTCACGTCATTACGCAACATTTTGTGTCCCTCCAAATAATTGTAGTAACGGGGCTATATGTCGATTATTGCACTTTGTGCAGTCGAAAATATAAGAAAATGGAGAGTTGAGATGAAAAAGTTTTTGCTTATTGCGCTGTCTTCGGTTCTCGCACTCGGCATGTTAACCGCCTGCGGGGAAACGAATCAGACCGAGCCAGAAAACGAGCCGGTAACTCCACCCGATCTCGTTGGAGAGTGGAAGCAGACAAACAGCAATGCAGATGACGCATGGCAGGCCGCTACTATTGCCGGAGATGCCATTGAGGTGTATTGGGTGTCTGATAACGGAGAAACCAAAGCCCTCTATTGGGCCGGTTCTTTCGAAGCCCCTACCACGGCGGATGAGCCGTACACCTGGGAATCGGAAAATGATAAAGATCAGACCGATATGGCAATTCTCGCCAGCGGCGATGACACAAAGACATTTACCTATCAGGACGGCGTAATCAGTTACGAAGTATCTGCCATGGGGGTTACGCAGACCGTAAAACTTGAGAAGCAATAAGTAACTAAAGCCCTCGCCGCCTCTGCAACAAACGGCGAGGGCCGGAGGGCAAGCCTTGGGGGGATTGGCTTGCCGTGATGCAACCATAGCAAAAATTGATTGGGCAACGCAATAACCAAATGTGGGAAACCGGCAGTATACTGCCAAACGAAATTGTGTACTATCGCTGCCCATATCTTATAAATTTAATACAGGAGGCCGATTTTTTGACGATCCAAGACTTATGCCGCGAAAAAAGAGCCGCCCTCAACATGACGGCCCAGGACATTGCCGATGCTTCCGGCGTCCCCCTCTCCACCGTTAATAATTTCTTCGCCCATGCGTCCAAATCCCCGGCCCTTTATACCACAGCTGGTATCTGTGCGGCACTGGGGGTGTCTTTGGACGCATTTTTTGGTATTGGCGATCACTGTACCGCCACGGAAGAAACCTTGCAGGCGGAAAAAGATGGGCTGGAACACCGCCTTGAAAATAAGCGGAAGACCATCGGCCTGATGGAGGCGGAACTGAATAACCTACGTCATTCCGTAAAACTATACAGGTGGATCATGCTCGGTTTGTCGCTATTGATCGTCGGTCTCTTCGTCTGGTGCGTGTGGGTAGATATTCGCTGCGCCAATTACGGATTTTGGAGGGGATAGTATGAGAGCCGCACTATATATCCGCGTCTCGACGGAAGAACAGGCGCGGCACGGCCTGTCATTGGGGGATCAGCGGGAATCCTTGTTGGCATATGCCGCAGACAACGGTATGGAGGTTGTCGGCGTATACGAGGATGCTGGAATATCCGCAAGAAAACCATACAAGCGGCGACCAGCACTTCTGCGTTTATTGGCCGATTGCAAAGATGGGAAGATCGACACGATTTTATTTGTCAAGCTGGACCGTTGGTTCCGCAGTGTAGCCGGATACTACGCCGTGCAGGAAGAATTAGACCGCTGCCACGTCACATGGCAGGCCACGCGGGAAGATTACGAGACCCGCACGGCATCCGGGCGGCTAAAAGTGAATATCATGCTGTCGGTAGCGCAGGACGAAGCTGACCGCACCAGTGAGCGAATTAAGGCCATTAACGAAGGCAAGCGATTGAAGGGCCAGCCTACCACATGGAGAACACCCATCGGTATTTGCGTGAAAGACCGGCACTACGCCATTGATGAAGAAACCGCAGATGCGGCACGAGATATGTTCCCTGCCTTTATACGGTTGCAAAGCATCCTTGCTTTAAGGCGGTATATGGCAACGGAGTGGGGGATCAAGCGCTCGTATAACAAATACAAAGATGCTTTGGGGAACCGGCTGTACTTAGGTGAGGCGTTCGGAGTGGAAAACGCATTGCCAGCGCTTGTCGATCAAGAAACCTTCGACCTTGCTGGAAAAATTCTGGAACGGCGAAGCCAACGGAACGCCAGCGCGGATCGAATATATTTGTTTACCGGGATTCTCCGCTGCCGCGAGTGTGGGAGAAACATGCAGCCGGAAACCGTAAAGAAAGTATACAAGTACTACCGATGCAGAACGCACACACTTGACCCAGCCGACTGTCCGCACATTCTCAGAATCCGAGAAGATGTGCTGGAAGATTACCTCCTGCGGGAATTTGAGGGGATCGCAAAAAAGTATTACTCCAAATCAAAAACCGCAGAAAAAAAGCCGCCCAAAACGGCGGAACAAATCAAGCGGAAAATGCAAAAGCTAAAAGACCTGTATCTTTCGGATTTGATTGAAATCGAAGAATACAAAAAGGACTACACGGAATTGAAACAGCAGCTTGCGGCAATAAACCCCGAGCCTATAAAAGAATTTGATCTTGAAACCTTACGGCGGGAATTGAAGGAATATCCTGATTTAGACCGGCAGGCAAAAAAGGAATTCTGGGTACGCACGATCCAGCGCATCGACGCAGACAATGACGGTGCGTTTTTTGTAACGCCCAGTTAGTCTTATTTTCATGTCACAACACTAACTGTATATCCGAAATATTTTTGCAAGGTCTCCAAATCGCCCCGGTCCCAAGCTACCTCGATGGCGTGGCGGATGGCCCGCTCCACCCGGGAAGGCGTTGTGGCAAACCGCTTGGCTACTTCAGGATAGAGAACCTTCGTCACCGCATTGATGACATCCATATCCCGCACCGTGATCATGATGGCCTCCCGCAGATACTGATAGCCCTTGATGTGAGCAGGGACGCCGATCTCATGGATCACGGAAGTCACCATGGTTTTCAGACTGGGTAAGCTCTCTTGGGGCGCTTTGAGAAACAAGCCCCGCATCTTATCCAGCAGTGCGGCCGTTTCAAAAGGCTTTGGCAGAAAATACGCCGCCCCCAGTTCTGATGCTTCCGCCAGCATCCGATCGGAGACAAAGCCGGAGACCAGAATGGTCATAGGTGCGTCTCCCTGCTTCTGCAGTTGCCGCAGCACGCTGATGCCGTCCATGCCCGGCAGCATCACATCCATGACCAGAAGGTCTGGCATCCGTTCCTTTACCCGTTTCAGGATCTCATTTCCATCCCGCGCGATCTCCACAGAAAACTCGCCTGTCTTTTCCATTTCTTCCCGCAGCAGCGTGCGAAATTCCTCGCCGGCGTCTGCCAGCAATACCGTCTTACGTTGATCCATAATGCACTCCCTTTTTCCCAAATTTGCGACGGTTTTAACGGTTTCAAGTCGCGTTTTATTTAAAATAGCACGTTCTCCTAACT
>OHOZ01000561.1_pt1 | contig 22061 bp, 19 predicted proteins | sample 1569931 | NCBI WGS metagenome assembly OHOZ01 (sample SAMEA3879572, study PRJEB24766) | human gut metagenome | biome: human-associated habitat; feature: feces | place: USA | collected 1985/1987
TGATTGATTTCTATGTTCTTCCGCATTATCTTACAGCACCATTTAAGAAAGTTACCGAGAAAATAATGACTGAGTTTTCGGATTTGAATCTATGCCCAATTAACAACCGTCAGGGAATTGTAATTGATGGTGAAGATTCAACGGTTATTTGCAAAGACTAATTTGAAAATTCCAGTTTGCCGAATCCGCAGCGCAAATCCTGCGCCGCGATAATCAAAGAATAACTTTTTGAAAAAATCGAACAATTTACATAGAAAACCCGCTGAAATCTTATGATTTCAGCGGGTTTTCTGGTCCGAGTGACTGGTTTCGAACCAGCGGCCTCGTGGTCCCAAACAGGAACCGAAAACTTTTTTCGGCCGTTTCTAACGCTTTTCTATCATTTCCGCTCGTATTCCGTTACTCTCGTGACCTCTTATAAGCCCCCATTTCCGCCTGTTCCGCGCGCGTCTGTAGTAATCCATGTGGTCAAAAAACGCTTCCCGACAAAAAAAGACGGGAAGCGTTTTCTATGTTCAAAGTGTCTGCATTGTAACTCCGGGCAGAGGGTTATGCAAGTGGTTTCTGCGCAGAGAGTAGCTCAAAGGTTGAGGCGCTATAGACAAAGAATAGGCGGGAAGATAGGCAGAGGTACTTTTCTTACTCTCTGAGTATAAATCCCTTAATACAGACATAATAGTAAGGAATTTAAGGCACAATCCATTGACTATTCCCTTATTTTGCGTTATTATTTAAGGGAAAACAAATGGAGGTGAGGGAATGAGAACCTTCAATTACTCTGCAATTAAGGAACAGAAGTGGGACTCGGATGTTCTTGGCCTGATTGCAGCCATATACAAGGAAGCTGGAAAGCAGGAACTGTATTTGAAGCAGCGTCCGGAGGAGCTCGAAAAGCTCGTGGAGATTGCCAAGATACAGAGCACTGAGGCATCGAATGCCATCGAGGGCATCGTTACCACGAGTACCCGAATCCGGCAGCTTGTCGAAGAGAAAACCACGCCGAGGAACCGTGACGAGCAGGAGATTGCCGGATACCGTGATGTGCTGAGCATCATTCACGAGAGCTTTGACGCGATTCCAATTACGCGGAACTATATCCTGCAGCTTCACAAAATCCTCTACAGCCACATGAATAACCCGCTTGCGGGACGCACAAAGATCACACAGAATTATATCACCGCTACCTATCCGGACGGTCATGTCGAAACGCTGTTCACGCCGCTTGCCCCTTACGAAACGCCGGAAGCATTGGACAGGATCTGCGCAGAATACAACCGTGTAATTGGCAATATGGAACTGGAGCCGTTGATTGCAATTCCGGTTTTCATCCATGACTTTTTGTGCATCCATCCCTTCAATGACGGCAACGGAAGAATGAGTAGATTGCTCACGACGCTGCTTCTGTACCGAAACGGCTTTTATGTTGGAAAGTACATCTCCCTTGAAGCCAAAATCGCCAAAAACAAAGATCTGTACTACGATGCGCTTGCACAGGCGCAAACCGGCTGGCACGAAGGCACCGAGGATGTAGTGCCCTTTATCAAATATCTGCTTGGAACAATACTTGCAGCCTATAAGGACTTTGAGGATCGTGTGGCGCTTGTTGAAACCAAGCTGCCCGCACTGGAAATGGTGCGCAGAGCAAGCAAGAATAGAATCGGGCGCTTCAGCAAGCAAGACATCCGGGAGTTCTGTCCAACGCTCAGCGACAGTTCCATAGAGGGAGCCTTGCGGAAGTTAGTCGCCGTTGGTGAACTGAAAAAAGAAGGAAAAGGTAAAAACACCTGCTATTTCAGACTGAATTAAATTTCCGTCAAATTAGAGGGCCGCACCTGTTCATACGAGCAGGTGCGGCCCTTTTGGTCGCTTTACGGAAGTTGGCGTATAGTTCAACGGTTGAGCCGCTATAGACAAGGAATATACCCAAAGTCCCCTGCTGAAACACACTCGCCTTACCCGAAGAAATACTGCTTCATATCTGAGGTGCCACCATTCTTATCGCAGAACCATTCGTAATCAGCGAGACAGTTCTGGCAGTGGGCAATTACATCAAATCCGCCTGGTGAATGCTGGTTATCGGCAATGCTCATGACCTCCAAGGGCTTCCCGCAGGCTGGGCAGGGTCTAATCTTCCTCGCCTTACGAGTGGCACGCTCTCTCTGCTCTGTTTCAAGTGCATCTAAAAGACCCTGCCAAAGATTTGGATTCAGTTCATGCTCTGCATAGTCTTCAAGGTGCCGCCGGATATCGTCGGCAACCAGTACGAGAAACTTATCATCCAGAATCTGGATGTGACGCTTAATATAATTGGAAATCACCACAGGCATACAAGTATTCCTGCCCATCGCATACCGCATTGCCGACAGCAGGATCAAGCGAAAGTCAGAGTCGCAGATCAGGGCGAGCAAGTCCTGGGGGAACAGCAGAAACTCCTTGCCATTGTTCATGAATACGCGCAGCGGCCGCCGTTCTTCCGTTACCAGGTTCAGTAAACTGTTAGCTTGATCTTTCAGCTCATCAACGGTAATCGATTCGTAGTCCTGAAACGGGTTTACTTCATAATTCATCATTTGACCTCCAATCAGTTTGTCCTCGTTATGAGGTGTTGGCATTGTAGCTCTGACTGCCCGGAGGTTCAAGCGTTTCTTTCGCGGCTTGAAAAGAAATTGAATAGAGTCGGAATTCGTGCGGATTTATCATTTTCTTGCTTTTCCTGCCCAAATGTGCTATCATTATAAACAACGCTGTCAAGTGTTGGAATAGGCCTTGGCAGTATGGCTGCAATAGACCGAATGCTCTGCCAAGCGGCAGAGCATTTTTTGTATATCGGTACGGAGGAGATATTTATGTCTGTGAGTTATAAAAAACTCTGGAAGCTGCTCATCGATAAGGACATGAAGAAAAAGGACCTGTGTGAAAAGGCAGGTATTAGCCCAGCATCTGTCACCAAGATGGGGCGGAACGGGCATGTTACCACAGAGATACTCGTGAAGATTTGTGCCGCGTTGGATTGTGGAATTGAGGATATTATAGAAATTGTGCCGGATGAAAAGCAACCATCAAATAAAGCGGAGCCGGGGGTGATGAGATGACTATCGTAGAATCTATTAAGTGTGTTTTACAACAAAATAATGATGGTTTGACCTCAAAACAAATATATGATGAGATTATTCGTCAGGGATTGTATTCTTTTGGAGCAGAGAATCCTGTTGGTGTTGTCAATGCTCAACTTCGCCGTCGGTGTATCGGTCTGGATTTTCCGACTGCTTACCCGATAAAATTCTTTGAAATTGCGGGTTATGAAGGAAAAAAGATCAAATTCCGTTTGATTTCGACAGAAAATACAGCCACTATTATTACTGCTCCCAAAACTACAGATATTTCTGAACTGTTACCGGAAGAAAAAATCAAAGCTGCGCTGCAGGAGCATTTACAAAATATACGACAACAAGTATTTGATTCTGTCCTAAACAATTCCCCAGAGTTCTTTGAACATCTTGTGGTTGACTTGCTTTTAAAGATGGGGTATGGATATGATAAAAATTCGGGTATTGTTACAGGAAAACCACATGATGGCGGAATTGATGGAATAATTAGTGAAGATAAGCTCGGCTTGGATTTGATATATATCCAGGCTAAACGTTTTGCTAATGGCAATAAAGTTACCCGGCATGATTTACAGGCCTTTATTGGCGCCATGGAACATATTAACAAAGGTGTTTTTATTACAACATCGTCTTTTACGAGATCTGCAATACAATTCATCGAGAAGCAACAGCAAAAAAATATCAAATTAATAGATGGCAATTTACTTGCAGATCTTCTTGTTAAGTATGAGGTTGGCGTGGCAGCGGCACAAACTTTCAAATTATATAAACTCGATACCGAATATTTTAACTTTTAAATCATTCGCCTAATCCGGATATAGAGATAGGAGCTTTATTATGGCGGGAATTGTTGGAACAATTACTAATCTGAGTGATTTTTTGTCGAAAACACAAGTGTGCTTATCCGTAAAGCCTAATGATCCCCAACAGCAAATCATTTGCCTCGAGGCAGATAGGAAGTATTCTATCCCTGCTTTTCAGAGAGAGGTTAGATGGGATGACAACAATCTTAAAATGCTTTTGTACGATTTGTCTCGCAGCAGCAAGTTTTTGGGAAATATAATATTAACGATTAAATCTGACCACACTTGTGAAATTATTGATGGTCAACAACGTACAACTGTACTTATGTTGATTGTTTCCTGTATAAAGAAAAAGTTTGGGACCAAGATATCGACGCCAGATCTGTGCCCTCTTCGCAATGAGGGGTTTACAGGCTTCCAGACACTCTTAGAAAAGGCCTTTGATCAGGAAGCAATTACATCCGATGATTGGAACGCTATTCTTAAAAGCGATGATTATCATCAACTTCCTCGTATTCAAAAACTATGGAACACGATATCTTCTTCCGAGTTGTTAGCTGACCGGCATAAAGCCCAGGGGCTTCTTGATAACTTGTGCAAATCTGAGTTCAATATAATTGCCAGCTATTCTAACGATGTAAATACCAGCATCCAGTATTTTCTGGATGTAAATCTTAAAGGCATTCGTTTGGATACTGAAGATATTTTCAAAAGTTATCTTTTTAGTCAGGATAGCCGCGAACTCACACGTTCTCTTTGGCAAAAGAATAAGCGTGATGTATTACGCTTAAATGGCGTCACGCAGAGCTCGGAAGAGAAAAGATATCCTCTGATGAAGTTGTATGAACACTTTTTCTATTGTGACTTATATCTTCCTCGCGAGGGAGATTGCGAGTATAGTACACTCAAGTTTGGTGAAAACTTTTGTCTCACATCCGGATTTGAAAGTGGAAGTACGAAATATTACGAAGGTAGCCATTTAATTGAAGCCATACGAGATCGGGACTATTTGCAAAATGTACTCTCCAGACTCAATAAATGCGTTGAAATAATGACGGATATTATTGAAAGCGAGGGACCTTCTACTCCGTTTAAAGACAAATTTATTTGCGCTAAAAAGGTAGATTCTATAGATATTCAAAACTGCCATTCGATGCTAAAGAAGATACTTATGGAAAAAGAGGTGATTCCTAAAATTTTAGCGTTAAAGTATATCCTTACATACTTTGACGGAAAGCCTCACGCAAAAGAAGAGTACAAGTCAGTCTATAGCGTCTTTTGTGCAGCGGTCTTGTTTACCGTTTTCGCAAACAAAAAAGAGAGTGATACTTTCTACAACTTTGTAAGACTGGAAGAATGGAAAAGCAAGATAAACAAATGGCTTTATGACTATATTTCTTCTCATGCACTGACCAGAGGTAAAGTTCTCGCTGCATATAAATATAGTGAAAGTGACGATGACCCAATTCAACAAATCCGTTGTAAGTCTTTGGCGGCGATTAGTAATTTCTTCAAAGTAACGAAGAACGGTGATAATTATAACATGGGTATTTCCAACGCAGCTGAACTTTGTAAGTTTTTTGGAGATAAAACAGTTTATAGTTTAGAACACTTTATTGTAGGAGAATGCGGAACTCTTCATGTCAAAACCGCAAAATACGATTTCCCATATAAATATCCACCAACGATTCAGAAGTACAGAAATTCTCTATTTAATTTTATTTTTATTCCTCAACCGCTTAATAGTTCTCTTTCTAATGAAGGATTGTTTATTAAAGTAGCAGAAATCCATACACATGAAAACGAGATTAAATGCAGCTATAGCAAAGGATACTATGGACTGTTAAACAAATCTCCTCGTATGTACTTTCAACGCTACCCTACCGAAAAGGAGATAGATTCCTTCAGTACTGAAGAGGATGCCAGAGCATACCTAAATGAATATTTTACTAAAACATTTCCGGAAGAGTTTTTACAGTTTTCAACGGCGCTTGTAAAAAAAATCAACTGGGGTTCTTAACACGAAGGCGTTCTCGGATATTTCCGAGAGCGCTTTCTCATTAAATGCGCAGCATGGTAACGACATATCTTGCGGAAACTATTATTGTCCATTTTATTGTACTTGCTTTATAATATCATGATCTTTAAAGAAAGTCACTTTCTCCATAAAACCTGGTGTGTGCAGCATTTTATTACCGGTACTGTGTTGACTGTTGGTGAATTTTAATATATACTTAAGTATATACTTACGTATAAATAGAGGTGCTATATGCTGAAATATCAATTTCCCGCTGTAAAGGGCTGTCAGGCCGGAAAAGATTACTATATATGCATGGTTCCCCTTGGGTTAATGAGTAAGATTTTTGTGACCGATAGCAGCGATGTCCCAGCCGAATACCGTGCTCAAAGAAAGCTTAACGAAGCTCGTATTCCCGAAATCTGTGGATACATCTTGTCTAATCGAGATTCATATGTTTTTTCTGCTCTGGCCGCATCTGTGGACGGCGACATGAAGTTTGTCCCTGCTGACAGCAATGAGAATGCAGGCATTCTGGAAATCGATATGACCGCTTCCTTCCTAATCAACGATGGCCAGCATCGAAAGGCGGCCATTGAGGCAGCGATTGCCGAAGACGAGAGCCTGAAAGAAGAAACGATTTCGATTGTCCTTTATAAAGACCAGGGACTTCAACGGAGCCAGCAGATGTTTACTGACCTCAACAAGCATGCTGTTACCACATCGAAATCCTTAAACACACTATACGAGTCGAAAGATCCTGTGGCACTAATCACGAAGAATGTCGTCAACTCAATCAGCTTCCTACGTAAGTATACTGACAAGGAGAAAGACAACCTTAGCAAATATTCCTCTAACATCTTTACACTTAACACCTTCTATACAGCTAACAAGCGCATCTGTAAGGTGATCCATGATCAGGAAAATGCTGAAAAACTCATTCATACATTTTGGAATCACGTGGTTGTTAATATGCGTGAGTGGAACGAGATGGACAGTGGTGAATTAAGTAAAAAAAGTTTGCGAGAGGATTATATCACAACGCAAGGTCTGATTATCTTGGCACTGGGACGCTTGGGAGAATTCTATTGCGTGAATCCTCAGATTAACATGGCGAAGTCGTTGAAGGGATTAAAGAAAATCGACTGGCTTCGAAATAATGAAGCGTGTTGGATGAACCGTGCAATTAAACCTAATGGAAAAATCAACAGAAATGAACAGGGTATCTTTTTGACATACATTCAAATTAAGCGACTTCTTTCTCTGCCAATCAGTGATGAGGAGGCAAAAAAAGAAAGAATCATGATGGGATAATCCTGGAGAACTCAAATGGAACAGAATACATTTAATTCAAATAACATCGATGCCGGAAGCAAAATTGCCAGTTTTCGAGTAAAACAAAGTATGCCATATGAATTCAAAGTGAATTATGCGCGCATAAGAGCATGGGAATTCTACAATGAATGTGGAAAAAGGGACTTGGATTGCTATGTTTCAGTAGGGGGACTTGACAGTATTACACTGTTCTTCTTCTTGAAATCAATAGGAATAGATGTGCCAGCGGTATCAGTCTCTTCGCTCGAAGATGTTAGTATCCAAAAAATCCACAAACAGATTGGAGTTATCTCACTACCACCAGCAGTTAGAGCTGATGGTACGCGATGGAATAAGCAAAAACTAATCCAAGAATTTGGTTTTCCTGTACTCTCCAAGGAAATCGCCCGTAAAATTGAATTGCTTCAAAACCCAACTCCCAATAACAAAACCATAAGGCATGCAATTGTTACAGGCGAAACTGGTGAATATGGTGGATTTCAAAAGCATTCAAAAATGAAACTTGCGCAGAAGTGGCTCGAAAAATTCGGTGGATTAGAAAATGAAGAAGAAGGCGTGAATTATCAAATTGCACCGTTTAAAGTCTCCTCGAAGTGTTGCTATTACCTCAAAGAAAAACCGTGCTCTGATTGGGCTAAAGAGCACAATTGTGTACCTTATTTAGGGTTGATGGCATCCGAAGGCGGAAGACGTGAGAAGTCTTTGATGCTAAATGGCTGTAACTACTTTGGAAAGGGAACCATTCGTTCAGCACCATTTGCAATTTTTAATAGACAGGATTTATTACAGTTGGCACTTGATTTAAAGGTCCCTGTCCCTGAGATTTATGGAAGCATACTGAAGGATGAAGATGGTCATTTGTATACTTCTGGAGAGAAGCGAACTGGATGCTCGATGTGTGGATTTGGGATTCAGCTCGAAAAACGGCCTCATCGATTCGATCGGCTACGGGAACGGAACTACAAAGAATGGGATTTTTGGATGAATAGGTGTTGCCTTGATGAAAACGGAACACCGTATGGCTGGGGAAAAGTTTTAGATTATCTCGGAATTGGGTGGCGAGATATTCCGAATCCACATAACAGAAAAAAGTAAGGATGGGAATTCACAATGCCATATACAGGTAAGTTTCAAGTATTTGAAGATATCATTAAAGAAATTATGATCGTCTACAAGCACGACAGCCGTCCGTGGCTTATTGGCTACAGCGGTGGCAAAGATTCTACTTTGCTGGTCAGTCTTGTATATGAAGCCATGAAGCGGTTAAAGGATGCTGGCGCTAAGCTTGACAAAACCGTTCATGTCATTACATCCGACACGATGGTTGAAAATCCCATCGTAAAGAATTACATGCACTCATCCTCGGATAACATCAACCGAGCAGCGGGAAAAGATCGTCTCAACATCAAAGCCAGTGTGATCTACCCGGAGCCGGAACAGACATTCTGGAGCCGGGTCATTGGCCTGGGCTATCCTACCCCAGAGCCTCCCGGATTCAGATGGTGTACAGACAGGCTGAAAATCATGCCGATGAATAAGTTTGTCAACGAGCGAATCAAGGAGAGTGGCGAAATCATCATTCTTCTCGGCGTCCGCAAGGGCGAAAGCCTAACTCGAATGAAGGCCATTACCGCACGGGAAATCGAAGGCAAACTGCTGAATATGCATAATGACATTCCCAATGCTTATGTCTACAATCCTATCACTGAAATCCCTAACGATTTGGTCTGGGAATTCCTCTTAAAAGGCGATTGCAGAAGTCCTTGGGGAAGTGACATGAAGTATTTGTTCAGCCTTTACCAGGGCGAAAACCTTGGTGAAGAAAAGAGTGTTTTGGGTGAGGTCGACCGCGAGAAAATTCCGGTAACCGGCAACTCCAGATTTGGTTGCTGGTGCTGCACCATGGTGAAAGAGGATAAGTCGCTACAGAACTTCATCAACAAAGGTGCTACGGAACTAATTCCGCTTAGAGAATTCAGAAACGAATTGCTCAGAATGCGGGAGAATAGTCAATATCGAGATTCTAAGCGCCGCAACGGTTCTGTCTATAAGAAGTCAGACGGAAGCTTTGGAATGGGACCGTTTACGCTTGAAGCGCGATGCCTCATTCTCGAAAAACTCCTCGACCTCGAAAACAGGACAGGCATGGAGCTGATTACAGAAGCTGAACTGAAAGCAATTGACAAGATGTGGGACGAGGAAGGCGACCTTACATGTCGAGCACTCGTTGAAACCTACCATAAGGTCAAAGGCAAAAAGCTTCCATGGGATGATTATAAAACTCCGCGATTTGATGATGAGGCGATCCAAGCGATCAGAGATGTTGCAGATAAGTATGATATCCCGGTTGAATTGATTACGAAGCTGATTGTTTCTGTAGATACCAATAAGCACATTACGAAGAACAACAAAATGCAAAAGGCATTTGACAGCATTATTGGACAAGGCTGGTTGCACTATAATTCTGTCGAGGGAGCATTGAACCATGAAGATTAAGCGCATACAAGTAAAAAACATAGGTCCATATGTCAACGAAAATGCCTTCGATTTTGATGTATCAGACATTACTAAAAGAATGGTACTGATCGGCGGCAAAAATGGTGCAGGTAAAACGACACTGTTTAACGCTATCAAAATATGTCTCTACGGCTGCGTTGCATATGGCTTTGAATCAAACAACGCAAAGTACTTTGCCGAGATAGAGAAAATTATCAATGCCAATGAAAAACTGCAAAAAATTGGTGAGGCAGAAGTTGTCATTGACTTGCTGATGGATGACGGAAAGTACGATCACACATACACGTTTGTCAGATCATGGAGGGTAGCAGGCAAGAAAATAGCAGAAACCTTTACTGTGTACAAAGACGGCGAGACACTTTCTGAGACAGAAAAGAGTGATTTTGAGAGCTATCTTTTACAGACACTGCCCCCCAATCTCTTCCGCTTCTACTTCTTTGACGGCGAAAAAATCAGTGATTTCGTGTTCAACAGCAGCAAAAACTCCGACTTTAAGGATGCGTTTTTAAAGCTCTGCAGCCTTGATACGATGGAGATTATTCGGGAAAACTTCCGTAGAATTTCTCGTAGCAAGGCAAAGGGGACCATGACGCTTTCAGCGGAATACGATAGATGCCTTGAAGCAGACACTCTGATTGCACAGAGAGTAGAATGCGCTGAGGATGAATATCGAGAGATTTCCAATGAGATTTTGATTATTGATCAGAGGCTTGCGTCTCTTGAAAAGGCATACGCCAAGGGTGGCGGTATTTCTAAAAAAGAATGGCGCTCTATGCAAGATCAGATTGCAAAAGAGGATGCTCGCCGTGAGGGACACCATAAATGGCTCAAAGAAATGGCCAATAATGTGCTCCCATTTATTATCCTTAGAACTCAACTGGAAGAACTAAAGGCCCAAATTGCACTGGAACACAAGGCACAGGTCGATGCAAATGTAAAAAGCACAATTGATACCCCGGAAATCAAGTCGATCATCTCCGGCGTGTTGAGCCGGGCAAATATAGAATTAGCCGACGATATTTCTGAAAAGGTTATCTACGAGATTGCCAGCTATGCCAGCCACACTTCACAGATAACGCCCATTCTCAATTTGTCTGACTTCGACAGATTTGAACTAACTGCAAAAATCAACAGTCTCCTGGCTTATGACACCAACCGTGTCAAAGAAGCGACTGATGACATTAAGGCTTCTTTAAAATGCGTAAAACGCATCCGAAAGAAAATGGAGCGGAGCAGTATCGAAAACTATGATGGATACTTGCAGATGAAAAGCGATTTGAATGAGCAGAAGTCCAAATGCACGCAACAGCTTCTGGAAGTAGATAAAGAATTGCAAGAACTACGCGCCCAGAAAGCGATATCTGCATCTAAGCTTGCCAAGGCTAAAAGTGATTATGAGGCACTCTTGAAAAAGCAGTCCATTAACGATATTTCAGCGCGTGCACTACTGGCATTTGATGAACTCCAAAAGACGCTTTACGATAAGAGTATTCGTTTAGTCGAGACGGGATTTAGCCAATTCTTCGCAAGTCTGATCAATAAATCTGATTTGATTGATGGAATCCATATCGATGATAGCCTAAATGTTCTTCCCTATAAAAACAAACACTTTAAAGCTGATGAAATACATAAAATCATTGGTAAGAACGGTGTTGAGTATCTTATTGCTCAGATCGGTCTGTATGCTTACGAAGTCCTGCAACAAAAGCTTATTGTCGATGAAGCCGAATTTGAACTGCCGGTTGAGGTAAAGCAACAGCTTTCTGCGGGAGAAAAGCAAATCTTTATTATGGCACTATATCAAGCGCTTTCGCAACTCAACAAAATCAATGTGCCTTACATTGTAGATACGCCGTTCGCGCGAATCGATAAGGAACATCGCGGAAAGATCCTGAGTCAGTTCTTTAAGAAACTAAACGGTCAGATTATCATCTTGTCCACCGATGAAGAAATCGTCGGGGACTATCGCGAGAGTATATCTGACATTGTATCTAATACATTCGTTTTGAACCACACAACAAACGGAAATACTGAAATCCTGGCAAACACTTATTTCGGAGGCAAGCACAATGACTAATAAGCTTCATACGTCACAAAAGACCCAGGAGATATTCAACTCGTTAGGTCAGTCATTGAGATTGCAGCCGTTTATCCTATCTAAACTGGCAATCGCACTGTCGGTCAGAAAGGGACAACTTCAAGCCGATGACTTTAAGACTGATAATAATGGCTTGGAACTGAGTCGGCAGGTCATTTTCGGTGATCACGATTTGCTGTTTAAATCTCTCATCATTAACAACGAGGGCAAAGTGATTCGCGAGGATGACTATTTCCCCGGTTTGGTAAAGGCCCATTTGGATCGAGGAGCAAAGCTTCTCGAAGATGAAAAACGGTACAGCAAAGATTTCTATAATCATCTGTGCCATCTGGATGACAACATCTAAAGGAGGTTTATATGGATTATCCAAAGGTCAAAGTCTGTTTAGATACCTCAGAAGATAACCTGATAGATGAATTGTATACGCCGTGTTTAAAGTGGGCTGAACGCTTTGACCGAGGCGTCGGCTACTTCACAACAGGGTGGCTCACATACAACGTCGCAGGATTATCCGACTTCGCCTCTCGCGGAGGAAAAATGCGCTTAATTACAAGTCCCATTCTTTCCACAGAGGACACGGACGCAATTATTGGAGCTGAGAACCAAGATGGTAGCGCATTTCTGCGCCTTGAAGCAGCTCTCCTCGAAAATGTTGAGATACTCAAACAAGAGATGGAAGCAGACATTATAAATGCATTCTCCTGGATGCTGTATGATGGAATTATTGATATGCGTTTTGCAATTCCTTGTGAAAAGTTGGAGGAAGGAGACTTTCACGATAAATTTGGCATTTTCTATAAGGGCAACGATGCGCTATCCTTCTCTGGCTCTATCAACGACAGCAAGCATGGATTCCAAAATTATGAAAGCATAAAAGTCTTCAAAACGTGGGCTGGTACACAGGAGTATGTCGATGCGGATACCGCTCGTTTCGAGAAAATCTGGAATCGAAAAGACCGCAATCTCAAAATATTTACCATTCCACAAGCAGTTAAAAACAAAATATTTGAATTGCGTTCCCCGGATAGGCCGTATTCTTTGCCGGCAGGTTCGAGTAAATGGGTTCATCAGGACATAGCAGTAAAGACCTTTCTGGAAAAAGAGCATGGCATTCTGGCAATGGCTACCGGAACCGGAAAGACTGTTACTGCAATGAAAATCATCAACAAGCTGTTTGATAGCGGGGAAATTCGTCGCGTTGTTATTACTATGTACGGCAACGATTTGCTGGATCAGTGGGCAATTCAAATTCGAGAAAACTACAAGAACAAGCAAATCAACTATCATTATGCATCCCAGAAGATGATGAAAGATTTCGTCATGCACCCAGATGATTCCATCTTAATTCTTTCTCGTGACGCCAGAAATCTCTCCAAATTGCTGGACTTGTTTGATCGTCTACCTGGCGATTATCGCAATGATACGCTGTTTGTTTTTGACGAAGTACATGGAGCTGGTTCTAATACTTTTGTCGAAAATCTTTCGGGCAGGCTCTCTCCGTATCGATATCGCCTCGGGTTGAGCGCTACGCCAGAGCGTGAGTACGATGAGGCTGGAAATGATTTCTTGCTGAATGAAATTGGAGAAGTAATTTTTGAGTTTACGCTGCAGGATGCCATTCAAAAAGGAATCCTGTGCGAATTCAATTATATTCCTCTGCCCTATGTTCTCTCTGACGAAGAAAAGCTCAAAAAGCGCAAGATTATCGCAGCGTTCAATGCAAAAAAGGAGAGCGGAGAACCTGTTGATGAAAAGGATATGTTTACTCAATTGGCGCTTGTCAATAAAACAGCGGTCAACAAGCTGGAGGAGTTTGAAAGTCTGATTTCTCAGCGACCGGAGCTGTTGCAGAAGTGTATCATTTTTGTTCAGACCATGGAATATGGCGCAAAGCTCCAGGAGATTCTTGTCAGGTACAGCGACAAATATCATACCTACTATGCCGATGATGAAAAAATCAATTTGGAGAACTTTGCGGCAGGAAAAATTGACTGCCTGCTGACCTGTAAAAAAGTTTCCGAGGGAATTGATATCAGCAGCGTCACGAACATTATCCTGTTTTCTTCTGACCGTTCCAGGCTCGTGACAACGCAGAGAATCGGGCGCGCATTACGCCTGGATAAAAACAACCCAGAAAAGAAAGCAACTGTTGTGGACTTCGTGATTGAGGATTCCGAGGAAAATGACAATAACGCCGATGCCGATCGTGCAGAGTGGCTTACAGAGCTTTCACAGACAAGGAGATGCGAACATGAGAAATAAAATCATCGAAAATGCGATTGATTCCGTTGTCAACGCATCGAACACCTCGTCCGACTTCAAACTGGCATTCAGACAATATGTCAAAAACAAGTTTGATGATAACGCCAAAGAGAGCGATTTAAAACGGATACTTACACTGATTGAGGATGATGAGGAGGATATTCAGGTATGAAGATGGCGATCCTCGAGCTCGAATATAAAAATATCCGAAAAATCACTGCCTTGAAGCTCCCCTTTACCAAAGCCGATGGCTCCGTAATCAGCAACAATTTTATTATGATGGCCAACGGTACCGGTAAGACAACCACAATGGAACTCATCAAAGGATTATTTGATGGAACAGCCGCTGGATGGACTGCGTCCAAAGTGCGTTCTTTCGCGCCTACATTAACGGAAGCAGATACAGGTGAATTCAGCATCACTGTCAAATTTGATGATAGACAGTATAAGTACTTCCTCTCTATGAATTACAAAGATGGAACGGTGCAGGTGGAAACCTCTGCTCCTCCCAAGGGTCGAGAAGCTGGACTTCGTTTACCTGAGTCTATTCGCGGTATTTTTACGCCTGAATTTGTTAGGCGCTTTGTGTTTGACGGTGAGCAGGCGGCGAAGTCTATGGACAGCTCATCCAATGAAGCTGATGAAACGATTCGCTACCTATATCGCCTCGATGAATTGGATGAGATTTTGGCCGCAAACCAGAGAATCCTTACCGAAATCCAAAACGCCGAAGGAAAGCGTGGAACATCCAGTTCACTTAGCAATTTGCGTACCCGGCAAAGTGACATTGACGCAATTCGGGCCAAGCTGAGAGCACGGTGTGAGAAGCTTCGCGAAGAGATTGCTGCGTTTGAAGCTGAAAAAGTAGAGAAGGAGAAACAGCGCCAGGAACTCGACAAGAGCTATGAAAAGCTGAATCAAGAGAAAAATGATATTCTCAAGGAACAGCAGAAGAATCGCGGCGAAATCGACGTTAAGATCACTTCTATTCTGGGGATAATTAAGTCTCCCTATCTACTGAGCGAAAGCCTCTGTGCGAGAATGTTCGAGTTAGGCAATAGCATGAAAAAACTCAAGTTGCCTAAAACCATTGCCAAAGACTTCTTCACCGAATTGGCTTCTGCAGACCGGTGTGTCTGCGATAGATGCATTGGCGAACGGGAGAGAACGGCTATCCTGAAGCGGGCTGACCAGTATCTGGGAAGTGACCAACAGTCGGTTCTTAACACGGTTAAGAGTAGTCTGATGGACAGTGTGTATGACGAACGCTTAAAAAAGGCCTTCGAAGAACTCGAGGAACTGAGAGCTCAAGCTAATCGCCTCAATACGAGATTTAAAACTAATGAGGAAAAACTCATTAAAGCCGGAGGCGAAAAGGCTCGTGAACTGCAGGAGAGAATTGAGGAACTGATCAGACTTATCAGCATTGCTCGTGATGAACTTGAGCGCATTGAATCCAAGGATGAAAACGACGCTTCTCTGACAGAAGAAAACAACCTTCACAAGGCGGATCAAAAATTTAAGTACTACGAGCAGGAAATAGCGAAGGCAACAAGAACAAATACTGCATTGCGCAAAAAAGAGTTGGTTGATTCCTTGGTGAATGAGATCAAACTACAGGCTACCACAGCGCTGAAGCAAGAAATCGTCAGAAAGACCAACGAGAAACTTCGCCGTGTTATCGTTGACGATTATGTAGAAATCGAAAGCATCGATAGGTACATAAAACTAAAGGGTAGGGACGGTGCCAGCGAAGGTCAAACTCTTAGCATTGCCTACTGTTTCCTGGGCACTCTTTTCGAAGATTCTGAGTTGGAATTTCCGTTCATTATCGACTCGCCTACCGGCAAGATGGATTTCGAAAAACGGCAGGCTGTTGCAGATATCATTCCTTTGGTATTCAATCAGATGATTGCCTTTGTTCAGTCAGCAGAAGTGGAGCGTTTTGCGGACAGATTCTATGCAAATCCCGATTCGCAGTATCTTACGGTTGTGGCATCTCCCCAGGATCAGGCCGTAGTTGTTTATGAAGGAATTGACTTCTTCGATTCGTATCAAAGAGAGCACAAAGGAGATGAAAAATAATGCATTTTAAGATAGCGAAAAGTGCCCAAAGCTACTTTAACAACATTATGAATCTCGAAGGCTCCCACGCTGCGGAGGATAAGAATAAGTTTATCCAATTCGATGTGTACTACTGCTGTGCATTGATTGGCATGGCAGCAGGCCAAATCGACGAGGATACTTCGGAGTTGAAGGATCTTGTTGAAAGGTACCCAGTTCAATATCGTGACTGTAAAGCACAAATTGCTGGGTTACTGGTGGCATCTGAGGCCAGAAGACTCGGCATCGATACGCAGAGCCCTAAGCTGGAACAGATTATGCTACAGTATCTTAGCAACAATGATACTCTGCTGTCTGAGGATGGAATTAAAACCCTTAACGCCTATGCGTTGAAAGGATACCGCCTGATTACTGATTATCCGTTGTTTGACAAACCTACTTCCAGAGAAGAATTTCTGGATGCATTCAATGTAGCCATGCAGTTTTACGAAAAGAAAGATAGCTAATCTGTGTAGGTGCTTAGTTAACCTGCGAGAGCGCACCACGAATACCCCACAGCCAAAATAGCGGCTGAAACGCAATGTTCCAGCCGCTATTTTTCTTAAAAGTTTCAGTAGCTGTTTCCGTCGAACTGTGGTATATGTTTGTGTTGCAAGGAGGCGAGCGCATGAAATACAAGCTGCTGAAAGACCTATATGACTGTTTTTATACCCCACCCGAACTCTCGGCGCAGAAGCAGGAAATTGAGGAGTGCCACCGAGCACTTAGCGAGGCGTTGGGAAAGCCGGAGCGTCGGCTGGTGCTCCGGATCATCGACGCAAAAGACCGTATTGCGGAGGACACCTCCATCGACAGCTTTATCGCCGGATTTGAACTGGCGTGGAAGCTGTCCATAGAACTGAATCACTACGAAAACGAGCACTCAGTCTCCTGCCGAACGGCAATGGGATTGGGGGCTCGTTTCGTATCTGCAAGGGAGGAGGAGAAATGAAGAAGTTCGTCATAGCAACCATGATTGCCGCTTGTATCGCTTTGTGTGCCGCCGTGTGGCCACATGGCAACGCAGTCGAGGAAACACCCGTCCCAGCCGCAGGAACCGCTGTGAGCGCCAGGAAAGCGACTGTCGTGGAAATAACAGAAAAGAATTCCGCGTCACTGACAGAGATGGAAAACGAGATTTCGCAGCAAGAAGCATCCCAAGAGGAACGTCCTGAACCAGAGACAGAGTCTATTGAAACGCCCGCAGATTCTGAACTCCAGCCTTCCGCAGAGCAGTCACCCACTAAAAATTCCGCACCAGAGCCAACTCCATCCCAACCGCCTAAAGAACTGCAGTCCGGTGAGAAAGTCTATGTGGCGGGTTTCGGCTGGGTGGAGTACGAGGGGACAAACTACTGTGAAGATGGTACGGATATTTACGAAAACGGCAACAAAATTGGGATCACGGGGTGAAATGTGTAGTTGCCCATTGCATTCGCTTCCCATTCGTGTTATCATGATAACGCTAAATTGTTGTACTGTCCTGAACTTTGATCGTTCGTAGCATGAGAGTACGAATCATATTGAACGGCAGAGACATAGACAATTTTGCAGACAAATGAGTAAATCCTCGAAACTATTGATTCCAATCAAATTCTCATTATGGAATTGAGAAAGCAGTTTGCTGGTTGACTGTCGTTGTCCCCCTGTTGTTTCGATGCTTTGCACCACAAAATCGAACCGAAGAAAGTGTTCTTTCGTCGGGTTTGTTTTGTTGCGTGCAAAGCGGTCTTCCGGATGATCGCAGTCCACGCACGAAGCAAAGTGCGTGGGCTTTTTGTATAAAGAAAACCACCGGCAATGCCGGTGGTTTTCTTTATACAAAAATAGCGGGACAGGCCGTAAAGGCTTGTCCCGCTGTCTGTGTCTTATGGCAGATATTCTTCCGTGACCCGATACCGGCTGATGCCGAAAGCATTGCTTCGCTCCATGATCTCCGGCGTGATCTTGGGCAGGTACTTCTTGCTGAAGCTGGTGTCCCCGAAGTAGGCGTCAAAGCTTGCCACCGGCAGGACGACCCATTCGCAATCATCCTGCCGGTTGGCGAGGTAATAGCGGATCAGCGTACAGACAACCTCGGATGGAATTTCCTTCGGAAGCGCTGTTGTTACTTTCTCTGTCAGTTCAAGCGGTAGCTCCGGCCCCTCTCTGCGCAGCGGCCCCAGCTCCAACGCATCGGCAAGGACATCATCAAAGCGCAGCGTCCATGCGCCCTTGGTTTGGGACGCAAAAATCGGGATCTGATACTGCATCACCCTACTTCGCCATGCGGCGACAAACTTTGAGCGAATGACCTCCGCATACTTGAGTGAGGTGCTGCGCACCTTTTCCGGGTGCGCCAGCATGAAGCCCGCCGCGCGGAGCACATGACGGAGGAACCAGCCGACCCCATCCGCATCCACCAGCTCCGGGAACTCTGTATGCAGCTCCGAAAAGTCTGTCTGGAACTGCCACTCCTTAGGCTCGGCCTTGGCGACGATTTCTCGCGCGGCGTCTGCCTGGGGCGCAGCGAACATCGCAATGTAGTTCTCCGGCATGACGATCTGCGCCGTGCCCATGCAGGAAATCGGCTTTTCCGCGCAGAGTTCGCGGTTATACTTGTCGGCGTTGCCGATCTCGCTGCCGCAGGTCATGACGAACCACGCCTGCTTTGCGCCATGCAGCTCCGTTTTCAAAAGCCAGTCGCGCACGACGCGCGGAATGCGCCAAGCGTAAGTTGGCGTGACGATAATAACCCGCTCGCCGGTTTCAACGGAAGAAGTGTCACCGGATTTGATGCGGTCGTTCAGGTTCACAAGCGCATCGCCCAGCGCGTCCGCAATGCGCTTGGCGACATATTTGCTGTTTCCGGTGCCGGAAAAGTACAAAATCATATCAAAATTCCCTCGCAATGGTCGATTTCGTGCTGAATGATCTGCGCCGTCCAGCCGGTGAACGTCTTGATGCGCGTCTGGAACTGCTCGTTCTGCCACTGGACTTTGATGGTTTGATAACGCTTCGTTTTCCGCGTGCCGGTCAGCGACAGGCAGCCCTCCTCCGCGTCATACGGCGCGGATTTTTTGACGATCACGGGGTTGAACATGACCATGTACTCACCAATGTTGTCGAAAGCAATAATGCGCTTGTTGACACCGATCATATTCGCCGCCATGCCTACGCAGCCGTCTTTGTGCGCGGTCAGCGTGTCCAATAAGTCCTGCGCGATTGCCAAATCGTCAGCCGTGGCAGGTTCTGACTTTTGAGATAAAAAGAATTCATCTTTGCAGATTTCACGGATCATGAGAAAACCTCCGCTGTGTGTTTCTTTTATGGCTATTGTAGCAGAGAAATGGGAAAGGCTCAACTGGTCTTTTGGAGCGTAAGAGATACGAAGTGAATATCATTAGAAATTCAACCTGAAAACTGCTCGTTTTTATTGATTTCTTGCATTTCCCAGTCGAAGCTGGTACAATGAAATCAACAAAATGCTATAGAGCAACGACAGTTATTGCGAGGAAACAACTATTATGCAAGAAATTTTTAGTAATACAACGCTGACGGTCAATCAGCTTATAGAACAAATCGACACAGGAGCACTTGGACTTCCAGAATTGCAGCGTCCGTTCATATGGAAAGACGCAAAGGTACGCGACCTTTTTGACTCCATGATGAGAGGATATCCAATCGGATATCTTATGCTGTGGGAGTGTCCGACGCTTGACAAGAGCATCCACATCGGTGTCGAAGCCCATAGCTACGCCTCACCCAAAGAAGTCATTATTGATGGACAGCAGCGCCTGACCTCGCTTTATGCTGTTATGAAGGGCAAGAAAGTCATAAATTCCAAGTTTGACGAAAAGAGTATTATCATTTCTTATTGCCCCCTGCAAGATAAATTTGAAGTTGGTTGTCAAGCCACAAAGAATGATCCGGAGTGGATTTACAATATCAGCGATTTGTTTACTACCACGAATTCTTTTAAATTCATCGGTGACTTCATTCGCAAACTCGGAGATCATCGCGCGGCAAAAGGGAATGCCCTCACGGATGAGGAGCAGGGCTTAATCGCCGAGCGCATCAACTCCGTATTCAACCTGAAGAGCCATACGCTTCCGATATTCGACATCAAAGCGAACGCCGAAGAAGAGGATGTTTCTGAGATATTTGTGCGAGTAAACTCTGGCGGTGTTTCTTTAAAACAGAACGACTTTATTCTTACGCTGCTGTCTCTGTATTGGGACGAAGGACGGCGCGAGATCGAACGCTTCAGCAAAGAATCTACCACTCCGTGCAAGGGTAAAACAACCTCTTATAACCCGTTGACCACAGTATCGGCACAGGATGTGATCCGAGTTGTAATGGCATATGCATTCGACAGAGCACGGTTGAAATACGGTTATAAACTGCTCCGTGGTGCAGACTTTGACAGAAAGGGCGCAGTTGACGAAAACCTGCGTACCACGCGGTTCGATATCCTCAAGGAAAGACTACCAGATGTTCTTGATGTACATAGCTGGCATGAGTTCATCAAAGCCATCATGAATGCAGGATATCTGTCTGGTGAGATGATTCTATCTGGGAATGCGATATTCTATACCTATGCGCTGTACCTAATTGCAAAGCATCGTTTTCATGCTTCGTACAATGAAGATATGCATCTTACCTCACTATGGTTTTTCTATGCATCGCTTGTTTCGCTGTATACGGGTTCCTTTGAGTCTACTGTTGAAAAGCACTTAAACACGATCAAGGGACTCAAAACACTGTCAGAATACAAAGAGTTTATTCTGTCCAGAATCAATGAGCGCTTGACGAATGACTTCTTTGACATTACTCTTGTTGGATCGGAAGGCTTGGCTGTTTCTGGCCGGGGAAACAATGCATGGAATGCTTACGTCGCTTCTCTGAACATCATGAACGCAAAGATTCTCTTCTCTAAAAGCAACCTTTTTGTATCCAAGCTCTTCGAACCGGGTACGGATGGTAATCGGAAATCTCTTGAGAAGCATCATCTATTCCCTAAAGCATATTTGAAGTCTTTGAATTGCACGGATGCTAAGATCAATCAAATGGCAAACTATGCACTCATCGACTGGAAAGACAACATGGATATTTTGGACGGCGCTCCATCCGTGTATTATCCGATCATCTGCGCTGGAATGTCTGATGAGCAGATTCGTGTTATGGAAGAAGAGAACGCTTTGCCTCACGGTTGGGAGAATATGTCTTACGATGATTTCCTGATTGAACGCAGAAAGCTGATGGCAGCAAAAATAAAAATCGCTTTCGAAGTCTTGAAAAAAGCTGTTACTGAATAAAACGTTCAAAAGTAAACAATTGTGTTAGGAGCACAGATCCTGCTCCGCAATAGACAAAGAATACGCGGCCGACAGCTTGCCGGCCGCGTAGTTTTATATTTTGGAGTCGCGGAGCCACTGCTGGAAATCCTCCAGCGTGATGATCTCGCGGTCGCATTTCTTCTTTTCTTCTCTGGCTTTCTCGCTCCACGCATAAAACTGCTCGTCGGTGATGCGCCCGGCCTTGATCCATGCGAAGCGCTTTTTGTACTCCTTGCGATACGCCTTGAAAATCGGGTCGTCGGTCTGTTTTTTCGTCCACTGCCGGAACGCGCCGATCTCACGGCAGCGCTGCTCGCCGTACTTCACGGGGCGCTCGCAGTACTCTGCGCTCACGCGACCGGTCTGCGGGAACCAGCGGCCGCAGTTCTTGCAGCGGCGCACGGTCACGCCGCGCTCGACGCAGCTTCGCAGCGAATAGTCGATCATGTCGCGCACGGCGGACGAGTATAAAACAGGCGCGCATCGGCCCGGCTCGACCGG
>OHOZ01000566.1_pt1 | contig 21986 bp, 15 predicted proteins | sample 1569931 | NCBI WGS metagenome assembly OHOZ01 (sample SAMEA3879572, study PRJEB24766) | human gut metagenome | biome: human-associated habitat; feature: feces | place: USA | collected 1985/1987
ATTTTCGTGGATAATTTTCCCGCCTGTCCAGCCCCAAATATAGGAGTCAAAACCGCCGTATTCTTCCTGAATGTCCCGGAAGATGCGGCTGTTTTTGATGCTGGCCCGAATTTTCAGGCGGTTGCGGATGATGCCCTCGTCAGAGAGCAGCTGGGCGATCTTTTCCTCGCCGTAGGCGCAGACCTTGTCCAAGTCAAAACCGTCGTAGACCTTCCGGAATCGCTGCCGCTTGTTCAGCACCGTCTCCCAGCTCAGCCCCGCCTGAAAGGTTTCCAGAATCAGCAGCTCATACAGGGCGTGGTCATCGTGGCACGGAACGCCCCACTCCTCATCGTGATAGCGGACATAGAGGGGGTTGGCCAGATTGCACCACCGGCAGCGGGGCTTGGTTTTTTCTTCTGTCATTTCAATGTTCTTTTCCATTCTGCTTGTCATCACACAGCATCTTTCAAATCTTGAAAGTAAACCGTCTTCTTATCGCAAAGCATTACGACAGGGGAATTGGACAGGCGATTGATGGTAGCAATATGGTCAGAAATCGGAGCAAGCCCGCTGTCCTTGTACCGAATGAAAAACGTCAGTGTTTTTTCCAAACGTTTCTTCTCAGCATCGCTGATTGAATCTCCAACACCGATTAGGAATTCATCAACCGGTCCTTCTTTCACAACCGGAATCTTTCCAATAAAGCTGCCAATGGCCCGGGATGTATCAGCCAACTTACTTGCCGCTTGTGTCGAAACAGCCTCTTTTTTCAGGGCTTCAATTTTATCAAAGCAGGCAGTATATAGATTACGAAACTGCAGAGAGTATTCTCTGATTTCGTCCTCTATCTTGGTCAGGTACTCTGCTTGGAAGTTTTTGGACAGCATGACTTCCATATACTCAGATAACGCAAATACATGAAGAGCCAATTTGTAGTGAACAAAGCGGTCAAGAATTTGCCCGATTTTTCTGGACGCAGATTGCATCTTCAAGAGATTTTTCTTGGCTGAAAGTATCTCTTCAATTTGCTCGGTATAGGTGCGGATGTCCTTTAGCGCATTCCGTTTTATATTCTTTACCTGATTCAGGTTAACAACAAGGCTCGCCTCATTTTCCCAATAGAATTTATAGTCATCCATATAAGAGGCCAACAGATCGTAATCTGCAAGAAGCTGAGACTTTTTATCGCGTTCAAGAATGCTGATAATCTCTTTTTGACCGTCTTTTATATCTTGAACTTGTTTGACAACTGCAAGAACAGCCACCGCAACCAAAGTTGCTTTTAGACAAGCAGGACCAATTGCCTTATCAGCCGGTATCCACCTTGCCTGACCGGCGATGCCGTGATTCATAATGGTACCCAATGCGCCGGATCCATCTTTAGCCATAGCCAGCGTTCCGGTCACACCCTTCGGAAATACGCAGCGATATAATCCCTCTGCAGCCGGTGTTGCCAGAGTTTCTGCCACACCGGCAAACGAACCGCCAAGGGCCGCAATTTCTGTAAAGGGAATCTTTGCAAATGGTGCAGTCTGGTAGGTGTTCTTAATCTCTGCAAGAGCCTGTTCAACTTGTACACTTGGCCTTATACTGCTACCCGACTCGGCCAGTTCATTCAAAACCAAGGAATCATTGCTTTCCATTTGATTACCTCCTTTAAAATCTCGGTTTATCCATAGTCATAGCAACGCTTGTTTTTTTCGCGGATGTACTTTAGGGAAGACGGATCCGCTGGGAGTAGCTGCTGCTAATGTTTCGTTATCATGAGTTTTAAATGAAACCAATCGAGGGATCATTATCTGTCTGTGATGACAGTTGTAAGGCTTCTCAATTGGGTAAACACTGTTTCCTCAATTTTGTTATTTGGCAAAGGCACCCGCATCGTACTACCGGCAGTGGAACTTGGACTTTTCTGCTGTCATTTCAGCGCCTTTTCCCATTCTGTCTCTTTGAAGCCCACCAGCACAAAATCGTCTCCGATGAACATAGGCCGCTTGACCAGCATTCCATTCGTTGCCAGCAGGGCATACATTTCGTCCTCCGTCATGGTCGGCAGCTTGTCCTTCAGTCCCTGCTCTTTGTAGAGCAGACCGCTGGTGTTGAAGAATTTTTTCAGGGGCAGGCCGCTGATCTTGTGCCACTTGCGCAGCTCGGCCGCAGTAGGCCTGTCGTCCTTGATATGCCGGATCTCGCATTGAATCCCGTTGGCTTCCAGCCATTTCTGTGCCTTCTGACAGGTGCTGCACTTCGGATAGCAAAGAAAAATCATGTTGTCACACTCCTATAATACTTTTGCCGCATTCTCCACCATCTGCCGGTACTGCTCTTTTACGTCCGCCGGAGCTTTGATGCGCACCTTGCCCTCGAAGCCGAAAATCCAGTTGAAGAACACCTTGCCGACGGCAACTTCCTCAATGACCCGGAAATTCTGCAGGTCTCCGGCGTAGGTGTGCACATCTGGCCCGAACTGGTCGATGATTGCATCCATCACGCCGTTGTCGCAGAGCAGCTCCACCTCTTTGCGCGGGGCGTTGTACATCCGGAAGGTGGTTTTCACATACTTTTCGACGGAGAAACCGGCCTTCGGCGGCACCGCAGGCTCCTCGAGAATCTCCGGCTGCTCCGCAATGCGGTCCACCCGGTGGCTGCCGATGTTCTCGTACTTGTCCGAATAGCCCACCACATAGTAGTTGTCGCCGTCCCAGACCAGGGAGTAGGGGCTGAAGGTGTATTTCTCTCCGCCGTGATGGAGCACACGCTCCTTCTTCACGTTGTATTCGATCTTCCGGAACCGGATCTTCTTGTGCTGGTTGATGGCTTCGTTGATGGTGTCGATGATGTAGAAAATCTGCTTGTTTTCCAGCTTCCCCCGGCCGTCCACCACCACATTACGCTTCAGATCCTGGGCCTTATAGATGCCCGCCAGTGCGGTGACCTTTTTGATGAGGGCATCGCTTTTTTCTTCGGGGATGAATTTGGAGGAGGCAATGGCGTCGATTATGGTCTTCAGCTCGGCGATCTCGAATTCACGCTCCAGGTAGCGATACTGGTTCTGGGTAGAGCGCCGCTCATCGATGCCGAACCCGGCTTGCTGCAGCACCTCGATGTCGCCCTTGATGGTGGTCCGGTGGGGCTCCATGCCGTAGCGCTGCTTCAGAATGCTGGCCAGCTGGGCGGTGGTCAGATAATTGTCTTCATCCGTGCGCTCCTGCAAGATCTGCAGAAGATACAGCGGTCTCAATTTTGCGTCGATATCCATGGTATTACTCCTTGATTGGTTCGGGTGGTTTACGATTGTTTCTCAGTTGGTGCAGGAAATGGGAATCTGTCTGATTAAATAATCTTGATTTTACCAATGATATGTCGGTTAAAATTATCCAATTCTTCTGCAGGAATCCATAATTCCTGATGATAGCTTGCGCCAACCATCCGCACAGGAAATTGAGAGATGTATGCATCATCGATTTTGAAGGTCGTAACATACCCCGTATACTGGGAGTCAGGGTATCGCCGATCCCACTTCTCCGCAATTTCTCTGGCATATTTTTCGTTCAATACGGGATAGAAAATAGGCTGTTCAGGCAATCTGGGCGGATAAGCTGTAAAACCTGATTCAGCAATCAAGTCATATTCAGCCTTGCCAACGGGACGAAATAGAATCATACAAATACATCCTCCCCAAATTCCGATTTGTCGATGTCTCTCTGCCTTGTGCTCATCTCTGCGCCGCAAAATAATGCGCCTGGGCATAGGCGAACTGTTCATTGAATCGCCGGGCGGCTTCCTGGCTCAGGGGCGTGTCCGGCTGAATCATGTCAAAGGCGTGCATATCGGAGTGGTACACATCCACGCTGGCTGGAATCCCGCTTTTCTTCAGGTTCTCGACATACTGCACCGTTTCGGCGTAGAACGGCTCTCCGTCCCCTACAAAGGTATAGGCAGGCGGCAGGCCGGAAAAGTCCGTCAGTCGGGCGGGAGCGGCATAGGGCGACAGGCCGTCCCGCTTCTGCCCCCGCAGATAGCAGCGCCAGCCAAAATGGTTGCGCCGGGTGTTCCACACCTTGCCGTGGTTATCCTGGGAGGTCTCCGTGTCCCGGTCGTCCAGCATGGGGTAGAGAGGCATCTGGAAGGCGACGTTCACGTCACCGGTGTCCCGGGCCTTAATGCACAGGGCAGCGCACAGACCGCCGCCTGCGCTCTCGCCGCCTACCATGATTTGATCAGCTCGAGCGCCCAACTCGGCGGCGCGGGCCTTCATGTACACCAGCGCCGCATAGCAGTCGTCCAGCGCCGCCGGGTAGGGCGCAGCCAGCCGATACCCCGGCGACACCACCACTGCCCCGAACTTTTTCACCAAATCGACCGCCCGGGACATATGCACCATTTCCTTCATGCCGAGGATGTACCCGCCGCCGTGAATCCACAGCACGCCGGTAGCCAGCACCGGAGCCTTCTTCGGTGACAGCACCAGCGCCGGAATCCGGCGTCGGCCTGCGGGAATGGCGATTTTTTGCACCCGAATCTCCGGGTCTGGTCTCATGGATAACATGGCTTTCTCCTGAATTTATGACTGCAAAGCCTACTTTGCAGCAAGCAGATGCAACTGTCTTTCAAGGGTGTGGATTCTGTCCATTATACTCGTGTACTCTGTATAGGCGGCAACAACTTCCGCATCGTTTTCAAAAGAAGGCCGCTGATTATATTTCGTATTCAGGATAAAAGACTTTACCGCACCCGGGAATTGTACCCGAATGGTGTTCAGATCGTGCTCAATCACCATCCCAGTGCCATAGAGTCTGGATGTGACCTCCACATTGGTCAGCGAGATGTCGGAAACATCCGGAAGCGCTTCATACAATGCCTCTATCTGTGTCGTCAACGCCTCAATCTGGGCCTGCCGCTTCACCTCATCCGCTTCCTGCCGGGCTGCTGCTTTTGCCTGTTTCTCCGGCTTTCGCTTCTGCAAGTGGATCCTGTTGTAATAGTTATAGGTTTTGCTGCAATAAATCAGGTCATAGACCAGAATGTGCAAACTGTGGTCTTCCATGAGGTCGTCGCGCTCACGGATTTTATCGAAGTGCTTTTCCAGGAGCGCAGAATGTTCCCGGAAGCTTGCGGCAATCTCATCGCACATCCTGTAGTAAGCACTCAGGTCAAAGTGTTCTCCGGAACCTATATGGAAGCCATACGCGCCGTAGTTTTCCATGAGGTTTGCCTCGGAGCTCTTATAGATATAGTTCTCCTCCGGGGCGTACATAGCCAGAAACGCGGAGGCTGTATGGCGATCCTGTTTAAAGGACCAGTTGGCGGGATAGTGAGCAACGCGCAGTTGCTCCATCCCGTCTACGAATGCGTCCATGTGCTCCTGGCGCAGTGTCAGGTCGCCATGATCCGCAGCAAAAAGCACTTCGCAGAACAAGCGCTCCACTTCATCCGGATTCTTTTCCCAAAGCTTTACGACCCCGCTGCGGGAGTGCATACGGCTGTTATCAATCAGTACGGAAAAATCTCTGGTGGCCGCATTGAATCTGGAAAGAAAATCGGGATGATCCGCACGGAACCACTCTGCCTGAAAGGTTTTGAGCGCCCTCCACTTGAATATCTCGTCGTGTTCGCAGCCATAAAGCTCGTCCATATCCGTTTCGTAGCATTGAATGAGCTTGTCTAAAATTGCTTTATCCATCTTCTCCCCCATCCGTTTCAAGGTCCGATGCTTTGAGACGTTGTCGAATTTCCCACACGGCAGTTTTCCTGACAGGAGCCTTCTGTTTGAACCGTCCGGAATTTCCGGATAGTTGCCGATTCCGCCAATTCGCCGTACGCATTAATTTTCTTAATATGTTCGCTGATTGTGCACGCATCCACATCATACAGTGCCGCATTTTTCATGCGGTTTATCCGCCGTAATGGCCACCTTGATGACACCGTCCAGACGGTTTTCAAAGATGCGGTAGGCCTCCTCAATCTCGCTCAGCGGGAAGCGGTGGGTAATAAGCGGCGTGGTGTCCAGCTTGCCATGCTCGATTAGACGCAGAATTTCCGCGCAGTCGCAGCCGTCCACGCCGCCGGTCTTGAAGGTCAGATTTTTCCCGTACATCTCCGGCAGCGGCAGCGTCTGTGCCTCGTCGTAGAGTGCTACCACCGTCACGATGGCATTAGGGCGGGCGCAGCGCCACGCAAGCTGGAAGGTATCCTTGCCGCCTGCCACCTCCAGCACTACATCCGCACCGCTGTGGTCGCTGTTTGAGTGCACAAAGTCCTCGCATTCCTCCGGCGTGCAGGTCAGCACCTCCGGATAGTGCGCCCGGACAAAGGCGAGCCGTGCCGGGTCCTTCTCGCAGACGATGATGCGCTTGGGGTCTTTCAGTGCCGCGCACAGCAGCGTGCATATGCCTGTGGGGCCTACGCCGATGATTAGAACAGTGTCTTCGCTTTTGATCTCCGAAATTTTTGCCGCCCAGAAGCCGGTGGCAAGAATATCGCCCACAAACAGCGCCTGCTCATCGGTGACGCTGTCGGGAATCTTGTTGAGTCCCTGATCGGCATAGGGCACCCGGACAAGCTCCGCCTGCCCACCGTCGATGCGGCAGCCCAGCGCCCAGCCGCCGTCGGGGTCGGTGCAGTTGTTCACCCAACCGCGCTGGCAGAAGTAGCATTCGCCGCAGAAGGTCTCCACATTCACCGTCACCCGGTCGCCGGGACGCACGGTTTTGACTGCTGCACCGACGGATTCCACCACGCCCACCATCTCGTGGCCGACGGTAATGCCCGGCACGGCACGGGGCACCGAGCCATGCTTGATGTGCAGATCACTGGTGCAGATGGAGCCCAGCGTCACCCGCACGATGGCGTCCCGGGGATTGATGATCTCCGGCTCCGGCTTCTCCAGCAGAGCAAAATGGTTGTGTTCTATGTAAGTCAGGGCTTTCATATTGCCTCCTTTTGAAATGCCGCGGCACTTATTGCGCAGCGGTGTTCTTTTGCAGATGGATGTCGGATAGGATCACCGGGATCTCTTCATCGGCATCTTCCTTTTTCCACGCCACAACAAAGCGAACTTCGGCCGAGCACGGCGTGTATCCGTTTGAACGCAGACGGTCCAGCCGCTCCCGGCAAGCCTTGGACAGCTTTGCAATTCGGACAGTTCTTCCATTCAGCTCAGCAAGGAGATAATCGTGTTCCACAGAAAGCGCCATGCCGCTGCGGAGCTTTAGCAGTATCTCCTTTTTATCCTTGAAGAAATCGAGGACCACATCCCGATGCGTCAGCTGCAGCGTAAGCGATTTTGGCTCCTCGTATTGCCTTGCATCCTCTGTGTGCTCTATCCCAGGGAGGCTGTAGGGTGAAAACAAATCCGTGTCGCAGTGGATGTACAAAGCGTTCTTTGCCCGGGTCATCCCCACATACAGCTTTCGCCGTTCCTCATCTGTTGACGATGTATTTCCGGCCAGCATCATATACACATTGTCGAACTCCCGGCCCTTGGCCTTATGGATTGTAGACACATATACCGTTTCGCAGTCATCCCGGTAAAAGTCCTCATAATTGGATTCACGGATGAATTCCTCAAGATCGGTGCGGTATTTTGTCGGATTTGTCGTTTCAAAATCCTGTATCAGATTGCCGCAGATTTCCAGGCATGTGCTTCCGGCAAAGGCAGCAAAGAGTTGCTTTTTTGCGGCATTCCAAAGGTCGTTGGAAATGACCGGCGACTTCAGAGATTGGTCAATCTTTTTCAGGAAAAATCGGATCTCTGCCAGATTATAAAGCCGGAACCCACCCAATGACTGAATCAGCTTTGCCCGGACACCATTTTGCAAAAGCAGTCCCAACAGTCGGAGTGCTTCATCGTTGGTACTGGTCAGCACACAGCATCGCGCAGCTCCGCGGGTGGCCAGCAGTTCCTGGACGACGGCTTCCTCCATATTTTTCCCTGTGTGGTGCGTGATCCGCACGGTACCGCTGTCGCTGCGGATTGCCTCGATGGGGGCGGTCTTCATGCGGTTTTGTATGGCTGCGGCAAAGGCATTGCTTAGTGTAACAATGGGCGGGCAACTTCGATAGTTCTCGGTCATCTCATACCTTGCCGCACCGTACTTTTCAATGAGTGTGCGCAGATGTCCGGAATCCGAGCCGCGGAACTCATATATGTTCTGGTCGTCATCCCCGACGGCAATCACGCGCATATCCTCATTATTCTGCATCAGTGCACAGACAAGATTAAACTCGTTGTCATCCATATCCTGCGCCTCGTCAATGACCAGAACGCTCTTTGTAATCTTTCCCTGCTCCACTTCTCCGTTTTGGATCAGTTCTGCGGCATTCCTCACCACATCGTCGACACCCTCCAGACTGCCGATTTTCCCCAGCAGGTCAAAGCAGTAGGAATGGAAGGTCATGATCTCGACAAAATTTGCTGCGTTGCCGATCAGCGCCACCAGGCGCTTTTTAAACTCTGTCGCAGCAGCGCGGGAAAATGTCAGCATTAGCAGCTGTTCGTGCTTGACATCCTCCAGAAGCAGCAGCGCCGCCAGCTTATGCACCAGAACTCTGGTTTTTCCGCTGCCCGGGCCAGCGGCAACTACGATATACTTTGAATCCGCATCCTGAATAATTTGTGACTGAATATCCGAAAGCTCGCCAAACAGCTGATTGTACTTTTGCGGTGTGATATTCCGGTCGATCTCCTGAATGCGCTCTCCCTTGAAGTATTTCGAGATGAATTTTCGGAAATCCATCTGGAAATAGTCCTGCACGAACTGCAGCGCGGCATTGTAGTCACGGACCATGAGGTTTGCGTATTCGCCCACAATGTGGATCTGCCTGATCTTCTGTTTGTAGAACTCATCCAGGAAGCGATAGTCATCTACCTTGTATTTGATTCGATTGTCCGTGACCAGACGCTTGATCTCCATACCGTTATACAGGACAAGAAAACCGCCCTCCAGTTTGAGTGCGCCGATTTTCGAAAGATAAAGCAGGGCATCTTCTACATCCGACAAAGATACCTTCTGTCGTTGAAGCAGGTTTGGGGATGCCTGATACGCATTGTGTAGTCCTACAAGAGAGAATTGAACCGGTTTCTCGCCCCTCTGGGTGGCATTCACCTGATCAGTCTTTTGATAAAGCACCCCCAGAATAAAGCGGCACAACTCTGTCCGGATGTGGAACTTTTCCAAAAGTTTAGAAGTACCCATGGTCGGAATGATCCGCATAGTCTGTGAAAAACCGGATTCCGACTTGCGCACATAGCTTTTGATGGTAAGAAAATAGAGGAGCGTACGCAAATTCTTCACGCTGGAAGTGGTGATGCCCTCTGCCAGTGCGCGTTCATTCAACTCCTTGAGGCTTATTTCGATTCCCTCCTCCGCCAATTGGTGCAGGAGAAACTGTTCCAGTTTGGAAAAACGATCCAACACTAGGGCGGATTTGTTTTCCGTATCTGTTGCCTGTATATAGGCTGACATATCCATGGAGTCGTCAAGTAGTCCATCCTGCCGCATCAGATTTACGCAGTTGATGACCTCTTCCTTTGACATGCCGAGTATATCGGCCAGATAGTCGACTCGGGACTCGGCATCATCATTTCCCGCTTTGGCGATACTGCGACTGGAGATCAGAGATTTGATGATGCGCTTCGCATTTGTTCGCTGCTGATCGGAGAACAGGACCGAGCGGTCGATACGAAAAGATGCTTCCTGCATATCCTTTGCCAGAATGCTGGTAGCATAGACGTGCGGCATATTCCTTCCGCGCTTGATATATCCTGCACTTTCCAGCGCTGCGATGGCTGTTTTAACGCGGGTTTCAATTTCGTTCACAGAGTCATCCCACCCTGCTTGCCGTGCAATCTCCAGTGGAGAGCAGCAAACGCTTGGTCGAAGCTTGGTGAGGTCTTTGATAGCCTTCCAGACCTGCTGGATCTCGCTGATACTCAGCTTTGTCTGGTTGAGCAGAATAAAGTGCTTATCTAAGTCGCTGTCGTTATACAGAACATAGCATTCTGCCTCCATAGACGGATCCCGCCCAGCGCGTCCGGCCTCCTGCACATAATCCTCCAAAGAGCTGGAGATATCATAGTGGATAACTAGCTTGACATCTTTTTTGTCCACGCCCATGCCAAAAGCGGATGTCGCCACGATGACCTGTATCTCGTTACGGATAAACGCCTCCTGATTGGCGATTTTATCATTGGGATCCATTTTCCCGTTAAACGGTCTGGCCGGAAAACCATCTCCGGTCAGCTTTTCCGCAAGCTCCCGGGTTCGCTTGGTACGGGATACATAGACGATAGTAGGACAGTCCTTTTGCGCGATCAGATCACGGAGCGCTGCATATTTCTCCTCGTCTGTCTCTTTGTACAGAACCGTATAATGAAGGTTTTCCCGAGTGGCAGAGGATGCAAAGATCTCAAGACTCAGATCCAGCTTGCGCTTGAAATAGTCACAGATATCGCTGATAACCTTTTGCTTTGCCGTTGCCGTAAAACAGGAAACGGGGATAGGCTTCTTATCTGTTTTTTGCCGCTGCAGCTCCCGGATGAAATCACCGATGTACAGATAGTCCACGCGGAAGTCCTGCCCCCAGGCAGAAAAGCAGTGGGCCTCATCAATGACAAAGCGGACTACATTCCGGGACAGCAAAAGTTTTTCGATGGTTTTGGAGCGCAGCTGTTCCGGAGAAATGTAGAGAAGAGAGGCCGATCCGTTTGCGACCCGCTCCAGAGCGTTTGCCCGCTCAATCGGGTCCAGCAGACCGTTGACGGTCACTGCTTCGGTGATTCCGATGCTGTTCAGGTTGTCCACCTGATCCTTCATCAAGGATTGCAGCGGAGAGATTACAACAGTCAGCCCATGCACAGCCCTGCCTGCCATAAGTGCCGGAAGCTGAAAGGTAATGGATTTTCCGCCGCCTGTGGGGAAAACTGCCAGCACCGACTTGCCATCGACGGCAGCCTGTGCGGCTTTTTCCTGCAATGGTTCCCCGTTATAGGTGCGGAAGCTGTCGTACCCGAAAATCCGCTTGAGTTCCCGGTGAATATTCAGTGCCTCGCGGCAATAGGCGCATCCATCTGCACAGGGTGTCCCGCGCAGATATTTGATTACATTTTCGATCTTGGGATAATTTCTCATCAGCCACGGAGGTGTGATGGAGTGCTCGTCCTTGGCCCCAACCAAGGCCAGAGCATAAGCCAATTCCACCGGATAGTGACGAATCAGCGGGAGAAGCTCCGCATTGGAGCAGATCTGTCCTTCGTACTCCGCACGGATCCGTTCGGGCACATTGACGTGGTACGGCTGAAAGTTAACATAACGGAAAAAGCCGTGAAACTCCGGGTGATCATACAGCAGGCAGCAAAAAATCTGCTTCACCTTCGACGGCAGCTCAAAGAAGGCATTAACCTCGTCGTAGAAAAGTGTAGCTGCCTTTTTGCAGTCATTGACCGGATCGTTCAGCTGATCGCTCTGCAGCTTATCGTCCTTCAGCAGAGCGTGATAGGGGCGTTTGGGAAATAAAAGCGGAGATAGATACAACGTGTCGATCTTGATAGCAGGTAGTTCATAGCCCAGTGCATTCTGAAGATATTTCAGATCGTGATGGAGAATGTTATGTCCGCAAATGTACTCCGTTCCCTCCACAAAAGCCGCAAATTCACGAATATTGGAAGCATGAAAGCTGGCGCGGTCCTGTCGAATCGCACCAATATCATGGATTTTGTGGTCATCGACACCGACTTCCGTGTCGATAAAGGTAACGGATTTTGCCATAAACACATTGCCCCTTTGATGCTGCCGCTGCGGCAGAAGATTTACTCGAATTGGGATACGCTCTATGGTAAAGAAGCTTATCGAATTTCCCACACGAAGGTGACGCTGTCGCTGACGTCAATGTCATCCGGCTCGATGTCCATAGCGGTCGGCGCAGCGCTGGCTCTCGCCATACAGGGCGGATCCATCTCGTAGTGGGTGGGAGAGTACAGATGCAGCTCGCCCCAGTTATAGTCGATGGAAACCAGTTCGCCCAGCGTCACGCCGGAGGCCTTGGTCAGAATTTCGGCCTTTGCCTTTGCGTTGGCGCAGGCGCTCTCCAGCAGGGCGGCATCGACTGCTTCCTTATCCTTCACCGTGAACTGCACATTCAACTCCGGCTCGGCAATGCAGACTGCGATCGCTCCCAGCACCTTGGACAGCCGCTGGGAATCGAAATCAAACTCCAGCTTCAGTCCATGGGTGACCCGGTAACCAACAAAAATCTGCTTGTAATTCCCGTTTTTGTCACGCTCGTTCTCATACTCCGTTCCCACATCAAAGCTGGTGGTTTTCAGATCATCCCTGGTAAAGCCGATTTCCGCAATGGCACTGCGCAGCTGTTCCAGATGCTTCGCCGCCTCGTCCATGGCCTTGTCGTAGTCCGCACGGACGGTTTTCAGCGTCAGGGACACAACCGTTTGCTCTGGCTTCAGGCTCAGCTTGCCGATGCCTTTGATGGTAATGGTTCGATTCATGTTGGATCCTCCTGTAAACTTATACATCCGCTATATAATTCATGCTCAACAGTATAGAACGATTACTTTTCCTCCAAATACCGAACTGCTTTGCCGGTTGCAATCGCATACTCAATCTCAGATTTTGTGCTAGAGCCAATATATCCGCCAACATTGACGACAAAAATTTCGTCCGCCATGTCAATTTTCCGCTTGTGCATGTCATCCAGCATTTCCTTGGTTTTGGTCAATGTACCTTCGTCCATGTTCTCCCAAACCTCGGAATCTCCAGAGTGGCCAAAGAGGCCTACACTGATGACGATATTTCCTTCCAGCGTGAGTTTTTTCTGAGCATCAAGAAATGCGTCTTTGAACCGAGTGCTGCCACATAGAGTGATAACCTTGTAATTTCCGACCATAATCAAAATCCTTATAAATATAACTTCATCCCAGCTGAATGATTAGTATGTGATTCTGAATCAATTCTGATAGCTGTATAAAAATCAGAAAACTCTTTTTTTAACTTCATAGAAATCTCCCTACTCAACGCCAAGTGCCTTAAACACTGCGTCTTCTGCGCTGCTGTAAAAAATCAAATTGAAGCACCCAATCAGCTCTGCCGGAACCGTACCAAGCTCTGCTGCGGAGGTCATCGGCAGCAGCACCTTCTTTGCGCCGCTGTCCAGACACACCTGCAAGGTATTGGCCAGTTCATCTACTTTGATCATCGTACCGCTGATGCTGATTTCGCCCAGAACGACAGTAGCGCTGAGAACCGGTTTGCCCAAAGCAATCGAACACAGGGCAATCAAAGTTGGAAGCGCCAGCTTATCGGTCATGCCGATGCCCTGAAGATCCTGATAATTGATGATATAGTCCTTTGTGGTGGTGCTGATGGAACCGCTGATCCGGCCACCATTGGCTTTCAGGTAGTTCAAAGCCGTATTCGTTGCCTCTTTCGCTTCTCGATCCGTGCCAATACCGGTGCGCTCAAACTTACCATTACCGGAAAGCATCTGGCTTTCAAGTCGAAAAACACCTATCATACCAGACTTGCCACGCCCAACCGTGTAGACCTGACCGGGATTGCACATGCCTTCCGGGATCAGCTTTCCGCCACCTTGTTCCGGGACGGAAACATAGTGTTCCTCAAAGGATTCGTTGTCTATGTAGGAGAAGTTCACATCATAGAACTCCATGCCGCCCAGCTTCTTCAGCTGTTCCTTCACGCGGCGGCGCATCTCCAAGGCGATCTGAAGGATTTCCTCCAGTCCCTCTTTTCCAAATACGCCATCGGGATAAACCAGCTTGACGAGACCACCAACCATTTTTCTCACCGCAATTGTATCACGCTGATTGAGATTTCTACCGAGCCGGTAATAGCGATCCAATGCGTCTCCATACTGCTCCTTGCGCAGTTCACGCAGGAACTCAGCCAGATAATCCGTGATGAAGCCATAGTCGTCCGTGAAATGCTCCGGACGAAACTTCGGGATTTCCCAACCGGGGAGATAGCAGTGGATACGGTCAAGAAATGCCGTATCGGTTCCCATCTCAGGTGGGAACGGGTCAAAGAGGCTGGAGGTTTTCAGAAGGACATCCACGCTTTGATTGATGTTACCCACGAAAACCATGGAAGCATTGGCTGCCTTTTCTTCCTTGCCACGGGCAAAGGAACCAGACGCCATGTAATCCTTCATGATCTGAATGCCATCTTTATCTTTGAAACGGATTCCGGCGACTTCATCAAAAGCCACGCAGTCCCACAGGCCAACCAAGCCCATGGTATGCTTGCCCATGTTGTAGAAGAGGTTCGCAACAGTCGTCTGACCACCGGAAACAAGGATACTATTGGGAGAAATCTCCTTGTACAAATGGGATTTGCCGGTGCTCCGTGGCCCCAATTCACACAAGTTGAAGTTATTCTCTACGAGGGGAACCATACGCAGGAGAAGCAGCCACTTTTCCCGGTATGTCAGTTCATCCGGCTCCATGCCGATAGAACGAAGCAGGACATCAATCCACTCGTCCTTGGTAAATGCCTTGCGTCCTTGCTTCAGATCTTCAATGGCTACATGGGGCATCTGGATAGGCGTCAGTTTTCGGATGCTGATGAGAGATTCATTTTTCTCTTTCGGTTTCTTGTCCAGAACAAGGATGTCCGAATCCTGTTCGTTGTTGTACTCCAGTTGGATAATACACCAGATACCTCCGCAGAGAAGGCGGTCATACTTTTCCGGATACTCCTCATCAATCGGAACTCCACCGAGTCCGAGATTGGAAAACCGTGCTTCATAGTAATCATATCTCAGGTTCAGTTCAACTGTCACCTGATCTATGATGGTCATTGCGCCACGCTGACGCAGTTTGGACAAAACTTTTTCTGCTTCATCCGGGCGGACATAGTTATCCGCAAGAATGCGCTTCACATTCTCTACGCCCTTCTGAATAATTTCGTCATCATCCGAACTGCAATACTGCCCAAGGAGGAACTCAAGGACATAGGTAGGCACATTCGCACCCTCCTTGATTTTCTTCGTCAGGTCTTTTCGGACAATTTTCCCATCAAAGTTCTGGCGCAGCTTGTCCTTGATTATTTCACGAGTACTGGCGCTCGTTTCAAAATCGTCCATCTCGTTGTCCTCCTTGGCAGTATATTTTAGAAGAAGTTGAATTCGTCCACAGCAAAAGCAATGTCGATCTGGAACTCCTCTCGAATCGGTGCTTGCAGGCCGCTTTCGTCCTCAATCACCAGATAGTAAGTCTCACGGTTGCTGTACTTCTGAGAACGCAGGTTGAAGTTGCAGCGGAAAATGCGCTCCTGCGCATTCTCGCTGGTCTTGTCAGCTATAATCTTACTCACATCACTGATCTTCTGGCCGTTGACATCGGTAAAGTACAGCAGATAGTTTGCTGCTTCACGATTTCCGCCGACAGCATCCTTCTGGAAGAAGTTCAGGGAGAAAATCATATTGCTGACCTTGCGGCCTGCTGACAGCAGACTAATAGTAACAGGCTTTGTATCAAATTTGTCCTTGTTGCGCTGATAGATTTTACTGGAGTTGCGCAGGAACTGGAACTCCAGAACGGGAACGACCATTTCCTGAAGGCTGATACCGCCGTGAACAAAGTTCAGGCCACCGCCTTTTTTCTTGATTCGGACATTCTCACGGGGAGCAAACGCATCATACTCTGTCTCACCGCCCATGAAGCGGACAGGCAGCAGATAATCCGGCTTCGCGCCTTTCTGAGTGATTAAGTACCGGCGATCCACTTCCACATCGTGCTCCGTGGGAGTCGTCTTATCCACCTTATCGTCCTCGCTCAAGGGGCTATAGGTATACAGGAAGCCATGGTCAGCAGTAACAATGACATTGGTTCCGCCAAACTCATTGACGATGATCCGAATCAGGTTTTTGATTTCTGCAATGGCATCATCACAGGCCGGGAACACAGCACTGTCAGAAGTGTGACTGGCTTCATCTACTTTGTCGTGGTAGATATAAACAACATCCATGCCCTTCACAAGTGCCTGACGGTCTGCACGCTTCAGGCCAATAATATTATCGTATTTCAACGCAACACTGGCAGCGTGTGCTGCCTTGAGAACCTTGTCCCGGTTTCCGGCATCAGTAGATTGGCCATCCGCCAGAATACCAAGAACGCCGTTGCTGCGCTGAACCACCTCCAGCTTCTTATGGGGGAGCAGCGCGGCCATACCGAACTTCGTAATGGACGGAAAAATGGACTGGCAGCTTCCAAGGGACACCTTGCACTGCATTTCACGCTGAAGCTGTTCCGAGAGGGATGCTGCCACCTCGTAGCGGAACGCATCGGAAATAATCACAAAAATCCGGTTCTCGCTGTGACTGATCTTGCTCCGATAAAAGTCCACTTGTTGCGGAACCTCCAGCACACGGCCATACTCTGCCAGATTCTCTGCGCAGGCATCTGACCAGTTCTGCCCCAGAGAGCCGAGGAACCAGTGAGAATACAAACCTTCCACCTTGTCTGCAACATGCTTGAATAGGTCGTCCAAAAGCGGGTTTGAGACCGTCAGACTGCGCTGGAAGCAAAGATGGAACTGCCGATAGTAGGTGTCCATCCGGTAATAATCAGATGTGTACTCCGCCCAGATCTTATGCGGCTCAACGGTATGGAAACCGGCAGAGTGCTCCATAAAGAAGGCCTGCATGTTGGCAACCTGAAGAAGGCCGTCATAGTAGCTGGAAACACGGTCATACCAGACCATTGTCCGGCGCTTTTCGACAGCAGCCTTGATGGTATCCACCTGAATAATCTGATCGCTGATTTCCTTCATCAGAGAGGTCAGGATTGTCTCGTTAATGCATGGGAAGCATTCTGTGTCAGCCAGATCCTCCACAGACAGCTTTGCAAAGCGCTGCGGCAGGCGGGCTTCCTCTTCCACATACCGGGCAACCTCATATAGCTGCATGTTGTCTTCGCTGTGCAGCCAGTCCGAAACGAAATCGTAGCAGTAGGCCTGATGCGGGGTGGAGATGAAGGCACCCAGTCCGGCCAAGTGATCCAGATGCATCGTGCGAGTTGATGCAGTGAGCAGCATATGAATAGCGAGTCTGCCAAGGCTGGAATCGTCGCCCTCGTTGTAGTCGGTCGCCTGAGATACCATGACCCAGAAGGGCTTTTCCGAACCATAGGTCAGGAAGTTCTGATAGACCTCGTTGGTATCCATATCGAGACCGGCATGAATGACTGCCTTGATGATTTTGCTTGGCTGAATGTCATTGCAGCCGCTGAGAGCAGCCATGACCGCCAGATGCATCTGCGGTGCGGTGCTGATGCTTCCGCTCAGTTTCTTAACGGCATCTCTGCGATCCTTTGCCCGGAAGAACTTACGATAATGCTTCACCCGATTGCGGATAATGGGGGTGGCAGACAACCCCATCTCATCCATCCAGATCGAGTTCAGGTCAGCCCGGAACTCCTCACTATAGAGCTGCACATTGATCAGCCAGTTGTCATCATCCTTGGTAAAGGAACGGGGATCGTAAACAAGGAAGTTTGTCGTAGGGCAATCCTCGCAGATTTTCTTCTTTGCAGCAAAGGTGTTGCTGCCGGTGAGGATCAGCAGCTCCACGCCGTCCAGAGAAATCTCATCCAGCTGATCTTGGAACTCCCGATCTTCATCATACCAGAAGATGATCCGGCGCTTGTAGAACTCCGGCAAGGGCGCAGCAAATCTTCGGGTTAAATCTTGAATTACTTTTTCTATATCCACTTTGCTTCCCCCTGCCTTTATTGGATAAACGGTAAGACAAACTGAATCAATGCAGCTACTGCTGCGCCAAATTCAGCAGCTCCCTTCAGCGTCTTCAGTGTCGTTATAGCCGTCTTGAGCAATGCCTTTTTGGGCTTTGGAGTAACAGTTTCAGACTCAATTACTTCTAAGCATTCCGATACAGTCTCTTGATTTTCTTCGGAAAGGTCATGTGCAGTAGCCCGAACTTCAGAAATCAATCTTTTCAATTCATCTCTGTCTATCCCTACACTATTTGTTGCAGTAATCGTCGCATTATCGTTAGCAATGATAGCCTGTCCATTATGTACCGTTACATTATAGACCACCTTGTCATCAATCCCCATGTCAATTCCTACCTTTGTCAGATATCGTTCGATGTGTCGTATCAGGATCATGACAAAGCGATCATTGAACCCTTTTATCATGTCTTGGTAGTGCCTAGAAGAAGCGTATCCCATAGCGATTCCGGAATATACTTCGTTGTTTGTATCGACCAGATATCGCAATACCGCATACACATTGCGAACTTCTTCCTCATCTGTATCTCCAGTACCAAAAATACTATGCCCATAAGACGACTGAACCGTTTGTACTTCTTCTTCCAAATTCCAATCGCATGTGCCACAAGCGTTGATGTACTCGATGATAATCGGTGCGTCGTTGATATATCTGAGGAACTTTCCCAGCACTTCAGCATAGTCTTGAAAATCCGCCTGAAATAGTCGGTTGGAGATACTGTTGAAATCATATTGAATTTTCCGTAGCTCGTTTCTATTCAATTTCATAATTCTTTACCCCGCAGAAAGGACAATATGCGCCTGTCATCTTCAGTAATGGTTTGATTTTTGCCGTTCGCCTACAGCACGGGAATGTGCATACCTCCAAGGCCTCTATTCCAGAACGAATAGGATCTTCACTTTCGTGGGCAGGCTTTTTCCCGGCTTTTAATTTTACAAGGCTATTTTTCTTGCTATGTCGTTCCAAATCTCTAAATGCATCGTAAATCATATCATAGGCATAATTCTTTGCCATTTTCAATGCAAGTTCTACTACATCATCAGTTAGATAGCTATCGCTGATTAAACCGCAGCTGGGGCAAAAAATATGTAACACGCCATCATCTTGCAAGTCGGAAGGATTGCCCTTGAAAAATGTACCACAGTGTTCGCACTTCAAGAGAATATATCCTTCGTCATCTGTTGGAATAGAAATACTCATCTGAATCTCATCATCCATAAAACCCCTCCTTGCCTGTTACTATATTTCCGCCGATACAGCGATAGCTTATTCGTAGTTACCCCGCAGTTTTTCGACAATGTACCCATCACTCATGCAGTGCATATCTGAAACACCATCCCGAATCAAGGGATAGGCCTTGGAATGGTAGAAGGAATCCAAAGCAGCATCCAGTGAAAGTCCCTGCTCTTTTGCAAAACATGCGATAACACGGCTGTATTTCATCTGAAGTAAAATCGGATTTGCTTTTTTGTCGGATGGTTGCGCACTTTGAAAAGCGCTATCAGGAGAGTAGATTTCAACTTCTCTTTCCCGCATCACATCAAGGAGGTCATCTACGATATACTCTTTGCTCTGTGTGTGCAGCACTTCATATTCCGGCACAATATAGCCATTCAGAATATCGCTCTTTTCCGTAAATGCCCGATAGACACGCTCTGCATCCACGCCCAGCTTTGCTGCAACATTCTCAATGCAGAACACGGCAAATTCAAGCTCTCTGGAGTTTTTGATAGTTTCATCCGGCCTCATAAGCAATCCCTCCTTACTTTATTTTAGCCAGCACATCTTTGAAAATCTCATAATTATGCTTCACACCGTCATCCAAGTCGATCCGGATCATCTGGTCGGCAAGATGATGGATTTTTTCTTCGTACACCCGCAGCTCCTCGGCCTGATTCTGGAGCTTGGTCAGCTGCTTGGTCAGCTTCACACGGCTGCCGGTATCGGCATTTGCAATCCGGCTTTCCAGATCGGCAATGGCGGTGCGGTAGCGGCTCTGCTGCTCATGCACATAGTCGGTACGCATCCGAGCGATGATATCCGGCTTGTAGCGGTGCATATAGATCAGCGCCTTAAAGCCGTTCTTCTTACCACTGTCAAACAGCCAATAAATCGGGCGTTTCTGATATGACTTGCAATGGTCGGAATAGAAATCATTCAAGAAGTAACCGCGGATAACATCACGAGGCGGACCTTTGCCACCGAGCGCGTCCGCGATAAATTTCAGGTTTTCCTCCAGTGTGTCCTTGCCATAAACAGCTTCTACCCACTTTACAAAGCGTCCGGTGATGTCATCGTCGAAGTAATCATCGTCGCAGATGGGGATGATGTTGTCGCTGTCCGGAACGATGGTCTTGTACCGGCTTTCGTCCCATTCGCCGCCCGCGTAGGCAAGCCCGTCCACGTCCAGAGAATACCGCCCGAACATACAGCCCACGGCATAAGAGATGAGGGAGACGATCTCGTCGCGCATGGTGCGGACATAGTTGCTGCCCTTCATGGACTCCGGCACATCGTCTTTGCTGTCAAACACGCGATGCACGGTCACATCCTTGTCCGCCACATCCGGTGTCAACTCGTCTTGCAAACCGTAAATGTCAATGAAAATGCGGTTGAGTTCTTCTTCGTTTATTTGAAGATTCTCAAAGCGCTCTTTGCATTCATTTTTCCATGCATAATAGTGGTCTTCCAGTCTGGTCACATATTTGCCGCAATACTCTGCTCCAAATACGGCCGGAATACTGCTTACCGCCAGCGGATTCCGCTTGAAATCCCACGAGGTTTCATAGGAGTCCCAATCATCTTTCGAAATGGAGATGCAATTTTCTACCTTGGTTGTATAATCCGCATTTTTATCTGGAATACAAATTGGCAACGAGGAAATATGTCCCCCTTCAAAGTTCATTGTTGGAGAAAGAACACTCAAAAGTTTCATTGCTACATTTGAGTTGAGAAAAGCAATCAATAAATATAGGTTAGTTCTGTTTTGAGAATAGAGGCAGGCACCAGCAACATCAAAAATTGACCCGACAGGTCTATATCGAACTGCAATTTTCCCTGATGATATTTTTGACCATGTTCCGCATTCAAGGAAGTAGTATTCTGTATTTGGAACTGTGGATCGAATATGCCCTGTGTCTTCTCCGAAGTGTTTTATCTCATAACCGTCATTCTCCCAATTTACTACACAATCCATATTGCCGAACCACCGTCTGAACAATCCCCCTTTGTTGTACGGAACCCATTTTAAATGAGCATTAAGCACTTGTTCCGCATTGGTCGCATCCAGATAGCAGCGTCTTATTTCGACCTCAAACCACAATCTAACAAAAGTCTCATTGCTTGCTGTGGTCATCCCTAATCTTGTAATTCCGTATTCTGGAAGAGGCTTGAATGCTTCGAACGCACGAAAAACCTTTTCTGAGAAATTATACGCCACCGGAGAGCCGGGGATTTTAGAGAAGTTGGACTGTACTGCTGCATACCGGTTTTCGCCAGAGAGGAACATATCCTCTTTCCCTTGCTGAGAAGTTGGCTCGATCAGACGGCAATACTCTCCCTTATAGTCCGCAATGTGGCTCTTACGGATGACAAACGATGTGGTCTGCACCACTTCGCCGCCGATCTCCTCAAACGCCCTTGCGCCGAGGTGCGCCATATTGACAATATCGACTGCCAGCAGCTTTGTACGCAGCTTTTCAAAGCTGGACAGGAACATCCACGAGTGTTGCGTAATCATCGCCTGATAGCCATTTTTCTTCGCCATCTGCCCGCAGCGTTCAATGAACACAGCGAACATATCCGACTTGCTATCCGGGAAATACTTCTTCACATAGTTATTGACCTTCGCCCCGGCGTTGCTGACTGCCATATACGGCGGATTCGTCACCACCACATCATACTTCTGTGCCATAACTTCCGCCGTCTGAATTAGCGGAAGAATGCTGTTCAGCACAATTTCACGGAACATGCTGATATCGGTACGCACTTCTTCCACTCTGGCGTAGAGGGCGGCAAAATCCACCTGAGAGATATTCAGGATAGAACCATATTCCTTTGCATCCCGCAGCTCGTTCATCAGCGTTCCAAAGTCCTTTTTGAGTTGCGGGTCATTGTTGGTGAAGTAGTCAACGGAGCTGCTGTCCAGTCCGTTGCTTTCGACGATGGCATACACATGAGGCTGAATACCACGGGAAAAGATGCGGCGGTCATACTGCCGTG